>WPCK01088011.1_pt1 | contig 26656 bp, 24 predicted proteins | sample 5399851 | NCBI WGS metagenome assembly WPCK01 (sample SAMN12869471, study PRJNA574797) | sludge metagenome | isolation source: wastewater treatment of pH11 | place: China:Beijing | collected 2019-05-20 | reverse complement strand
TCAGTTCCCATTGCTGATCCGTAACGTCGCTGGGATAGATTTTTCGAGTTTCGGTGGACATCATGCACTCCCTTGCTGGAAAAACATGAATTGTCACCGTTTTCCTCTATTTCAGGAAACACCAGTTTCCGGATAGGCTCTGAGAAGATCGCCGGCTTCCACAGTCACGCTGAACACGGGTCCGGATTCCGGCCGGATATGAAAAACACCCCGCCCCCGCACGGTGAAGCGGACTTCATCCTCGCTGTGCGTATGTTCCTTGTCGAAACGCGCGAGCATGGCATCCAGCCCGGGTGTCTCCGGATTCACATCGATCACGTCTGCGGTGACATAGCCACCCAACGCCATCAACCGCCGGATTTCCGGCGCGTACGCCGCCAGTATTTCTTCGCTGGATGCCGCATCGCCAATTCGACTTTCAACATCCCAGCGCTCGTATTGAATGCCATGTGGAGCAAGAAATTCGCCAATCCCGGCGTGATCGGTCAATGTCCGGCCTTCTTCGGGAATCGATACAGTTGCCATGAAGCCCTCGGATATTGGACGGTTTTGCAACCATATTGGCATATCGGCGGTGCGGCTTCAATCTCATGATCTGCTGACCCCGGATAAGTCCGCGACAATGTCGCGGATTACTCCGAAATCCGCCGCCGGGATCCTGAGGCGAACCGGGAAAACGGCCAAAAGTGCCTTTTTTTTCTTTGGTCGTTTTGACTTGCCTGATCCGAGTCTCGGAGAGACTCGGCTATGTAGTCGCGTCTCTCCGAGACGCGACACTGTAGTCGCCTCGCACCCAGCCGTGAATCTGTAGTCGCGTCTCTCCGAGACGCGAATCCGCTTCTAACCAACCAAACCGTCAAAGACACCTGTCCGTCGGCCGTATTCCTTTTTCTTTTGGTCTTTTGCCTTTTCTGTCCCGAGTCTCGGAGAGACTCGGCTACAGGGTCGCGTCTCTCCGAGACGCGAATCCGCTTCTAACCAATCCGTCGGCCTTATTCCACTTGGCAGATTTCAGGCAATGGGCCCTTCGGCCTAGGGCTTTCAACATGTCATTTTCGCTGGTCGAGTACCTTTTGAACAGAAAGATGGCTCCCGTTTTTGTAGGCGGATTTTGTTGGCGGTGGCTTCTTTTTTTTGCGGATCACCTTTCTGTGGCGAGATAGCCGGATGTTTGCGGCTACCTTGATTGCGAACCTGATACGTGCTGGCAGTCCCTTGGGTAACAGTTCTTCCCATTCAAAATCCGAAAATGCGACTAAAACACCGTCGTAAGTATGGGCTATTTCCGATGCGACGCTGAAGTGAGATGTCTGATCAATGGTTTCTTCACCGTGAGCGGCAGCCATGATCGCAAACAATACCTGGCGACAATTGATCGCCATCATCGCCACGCAAAAAACAAACAAAGCGGACTGAGGATAGTTGAGCCCTTTTACTTCACATGTCAATGTGGTTGTAGCCAGGTAAAACAGATGCTCAATGTCGTGGCGCAGCAGGTACACTTCGGCAATGCGCAGGGCCGACACACGGCCAGGCAGATTGCTTAAGATGTGAATCTCCCTGTCGCCGTCCTGCGTTGGCTCGTTCAGTTCGACCGTGATGCGCCGAACCATCAGACCGCCAGGCCCGATTTGCATCTGCTGCTCATAAACCGTGCCGGTATCCGATTTTCCAATCTTCCCGCGTCTGTCGATCAGTTCGCCTTTGAGCGAGCCATGTTGGCGAAACACAAAACAGGCCTGACGGTCATCAATTCCGGTCATCAGCTTGATTGTGGCATAGTGCGAATCGCCTGTCATAAGGTCTTGAGGCTCTATCGTTTCGAGGATGTCATCAAAGACCGTTCGCTCCTGGGCATGGCCATCGTTAATAAGAAAGATGTCCTGGACCATTTGAACCTGAGCATCCAGCACCACGACGGCGGTGCCCGGCAGCGCTTGGGCCCATGTGGTTCGCAATTCGCTAAGCCGATTGTCGCAGCCTTCCAGATGATTGCCATCAATAATCTTGCAGTGATACCCGGGGACAATTTCCCATGGCTGAAACCCGATTTCTGCCAGCATCTTTTGACATCGCTGGTAGCTGTGCTTTACCGAAGCGCGGCAAACAGCTGGCTCCACGCGTTTTAGTTTTTCGTAGAAAGCGGTTTTGGAGACATTCAGTTCTTCCCTAAGCTTGTTGTACGCCTGGTTGGGGGAGCGACAGAATCCGAGGACGACTTCAGATATCGCGGCAGCAAGTTGCGAATATAAAAGCTCTCGCTCGTATCCCTGTGTTCGATTTTCATGGAACACCTGATCCAGGTCCGACGAAACCACCTCGTTCATGATAATGCGAGTCAGAACTGCCAGCGGTCGAGATTCAACGTAACGATTCAAAAGCTCTTGTGTACTCACAGGTTCCTCCTTGAACCAATCAACCTTGTGCCAAAAACCCCTAATAACTAATTTCAGCACATGTTGAAAGCCCTAGCCCTTCGGCCTTGCCCGCCCCCTGAATAAACTTGTCGATCCGACAATCGTCTCCAGGTCTGTTGTGCCCGTCTTCATGGAACTATCCGATTTCCCGCAGCATTACCTGGCGCTTATTGGCCTGATTGGATTCGGCGCCGGATTGCTTGATTCTATCGTCGGGGGAGGGGGACTGATCGGCACACCGGCGATGCTTAACCTGTTCCCGCACTGGCAGTTGCTGAATGTCGTGGGGACCAACCGCTGTTCCTCGATTTTTGGAACGACGATCGCAGCATGGAACTATTACCGTACCATCCGGCCGGAATGGCACATCCTGGTCCCTGCATGTAGCGGAGCACTGTTGGCTTCGCTGGCGGGAGTTCATTGGGCCAGCAGGGTTCCCGACCGGACCTTGAAGATCGTCGTCCTCGTGTCGATTATTTTGCTGGCGGCCTGGACCTGGTTTAACAAGCGTCTTGGCCAAAAAGACCAGCGCCGGTTTTCCCGGTCCGGAGAATGGCGCGCTGCATTGGGTGTCGGTATCGTGTGCGGCTTCTACAACGGTCTGATAGGACCCGGGACAGGGACGTTGCTTGTCTTTGCCTTTGTTGCCGTGCTTGGCATGGATTTTCTGCGCAGTTCAGCGGTTTCCAAGGCGACCAATGTTGCCGGCGACCTAAGCTCATTTACCGTTCTGGCATTGGGAGGTTACGTGGTCTGGAAAGCCGCCGTCCCTCTGGTGCTGGGAAACATGCTTGGCAGCTTTACAGGGTCAAAGTTGGCCATTCTGAAAGGATCGGGCTTCATCCGGCGCTTTTTCCTGTGCGTCACGTTTGCCCTGGTCGTTCGGTTTGCCTGGCAGCTGTTTGTGGTGCAGTAAGGTAAAAGACGCCATCAACGATTGGAAAGATAACTTCCGGTCCTGCCAATACACTCCAGCAGGAACTCGAGGATCTCGACGTGCCGTCGCGCGGAAGGCAGATCCTGACCCCAGGTGTACAACCCGTGCCTGCGGATGAGAAAGCCGTGGAATGGCGGGTGATCCGGCTTTTCAAATTGTTTGCGAACCTGATTGGCAAGCGATGGAATATCCTGCGTGTTTTCGAAAACCGGGATCCACTGACGGTGTGTGTGGGTCGTGATTCCGGCGAGCCCTTTCAGCATTTCATACCCGCTGATCCAGAAACCGCCGGCATCGCCATGGATATCCGAAAGGATCGTTGCCCAGACGCTGTGCGTATGAAGCACGGCTCCGATACCCGGCTGACTGGCGGCCACGACATGCAGCCACGTCTCCGCGGAACTGCGGGGTGGATCGGGGCTTGCCGGCTGAGCCCTTTCATCGACAACGACAAAATCCTGCTCGCCGAGGTTTCCCTTGTCCATGCCGCTGGCCGTGACCAGCAAGCGAAAGGGTTCCCGCGAAATGAGAACGCTGAAATTGCTGCTTGTTCCAAGCGACCATCCGCGCGCATGATACTCCCGACCGATTCCCTGCAAGCTGGCAATCGCGGATTCTGCGCTTGTCAACGGATTCAAGGCCTTGACGTTCATAGTTGTGCAAGTCCGAGGGGGGCGATTGACAGCGGTATCCGTCAGGATAACCTTGCCGCAATTCCAGTACCAGCGATGACGGGCCCTCGTGACCAAACCTTTATCTGATCATGTATCAACTCGGCCTGCCGGCAGCCCCGGGAAATCATGGATTGCCTGGTGGTCAGGTCGCTTCGTTGACGAAGCGGATATCCGGCTTCCACTAACGGACCCGGGCATTGCCCAGGGAGTGATGGCCTGCGATACGCTGCGGACATTTCGCGGCGTCCCGCTGCTGATCAAAGAACACCTGCAACGACTGGAAAACGGTTGTCGCCTGCTCGGATTCGGGATCTCGACGGACGAGTTTGAAGCCGCGATCCTTGAACTCCTGAAAATGAATCGCGAACGGGTCGATACGGAAGGGGACTTCAAAATCTCGTTGATCGCAACACCAGGAGTCCCCGGTTCCGGCGAACCGACCTGTGTCGCCACGCTCTCCAGACTGGATTTGCCGGAGATAGCCCGCCGATACCGCGAGGGCATCTCGCTCGCGCTGGTTTCGATCCGGGAAATTTCCGCTTCCAGCATTCCAAGATCGCTAAAACATCGAAACCGGATCCATTACTGGCTGGCGGAACAGGAAGCGAGCCGGACCCGGGCCGGTTCGCAGGCCCTGTTGCTGGATGAGAACGGTTCGGTATGCGAAACGACGACCGCCGCGATCGGCTTTTTCCCGGACACATCGACTTTTGTTGCTCCGGACGAACGAGACATCCTGCGCAGCATCAGCCTGGAAAAGTCCATCGAATTTCTGCGAATCTCCGGATATCGAACTGAGCGGACCCGTTTCGCTGTCGAGGATTTGCTGGCGGCGAACGAAGTGCTCTGGTTCAATGCCCTGACTCCCGTCGCTCCGGTTTCGCAATTGCTGGCGGGTGTATCGCAACGAGAGTTCCCGGTCCGCCAGAACAAAGGCGAACCTGGCGGACCCGGATATCGGCTCCTGATCGACGCATGGAGCCAGTTTGCAGGTTTCGATCTCGAACGCCAGGCAGCCAAAAGCGTTGCCTTTTGAGGATCGACACGATAGACTGCCCGCAATGCCGAACAGCCAATCCCTTTCGGCGACACCAGGGGGCAATTCTGGTGGAGGTATTTCGCGATGTCACTTGGGAAACAGGCCTTTTTTCCGGTTCCACTGAGTGGTTTGCTGGCAAAAAGTTCACGTCCTTGCCGGTGGCTGACCCCGCTTTTTCTAACAGGCACCTTCTTGCTTGCGACCTGCCTGAACGGCCAGGAGACGCCTTCTGCACCCCGAATTATCGAAGTGATCGACCGGTCCGACAGTCCGGATCCCGAATGGCGATTGCAGCGTTACAAGAAGGACATGGAAGCGATCACACGGAAATTTGACCGGGCCGGGCAGTTCGATGAGCGGCTGGTACCCCTGGTCGACATGTGCGGGCTGTATCTGCGGATTGTCGGCGATTCGCGATTCTCCCGTTCCAGCGACTTGCAGGGATATCGCGGGCGGATTGCCCGGCGTTTGCAGACTGCTGCCAAAGAGCTGAAGAGACGAGCCGAGATCCTGGCGGCGGAAAGGCCCGATTCGCTGGCAGGAGCCGAATCGAACGAATCGGGTTCCCTGGAAGCCCTGTTTTCCCGGGATTTTTCGACAGCGGTGATGGATACTCACTGGCAACTGGCGGCGGGATTTTGCGGTGGGGCGGGCTCGTTCAGTTTCCATGCCAATGGCCTTCATGGCAGCAGCGGCTATTTTTTCCGAGGCATGAACGCCGGCGAGCCGGCAGACAATGGGCCGGAACTCGTTGCCCTGATCGAAGCCATCCTTCACCCCGACTTCTGGGCGTCCGGAGGGGGCTCCGGCGTCCTTCATTATTACCGGCCCTTTCGTGTTCTGGTCGTCCGTGCAACCACCGAGGTGCATGAGGACCTGACGATGTTTCTGAATGCCTTGCGTTGACCATCGCGCTGGTCACGCGCAAACAGTTTTCAACTTTTTTTGTTTCGCAACTGTTTGAGAGTTGGAACATCGGGAATCCACTCTATAATTCAGCTGTAAATTTGCCAGCAATACACCGGGTGCGGGGCGATCCTGGCTGGCGTCAGTACCGGAAGTTTGCCGATACAAACGGCAGGATTGAAGTTTTTTCGAGATTTTCCAGCGAATTCCTGTCGCTGACCTGGTTGTCGATACGAGATGTCCCAACGAAAAAGCAGTACCTCCAAATCGGGAATCAAGTCGGGCCTGAAGAGCTATCGGCTTCGTCAGGCGCATACCGCGGCCTCGCGGGCCGCCGCCCCGGAAGTGACTCCCGACAGTCGAAGTGACTTGCGGCGGGCATCCCCCGGCAGAGCGAACCTTTCCGCGAGAGGCCGGGTGATTCCCCAATCGGTTTGGGAGCAGTTTTCCGATGACCAGTTGCTGGACACGCGAATCTGCGACCTCGGATTGAAAATCCCGGCCGACAGCTTTGTTTCCCGCTGCGTCGAACGGCTTTACCGGGAACTTGAATCCCGGGGAATCTCGTTTCGACCCCATGTCTGGCTATCCGACGAGTGGTATTCACCGGACCGGATACCGGGAATTGCCATTCCCTTCTGCCTCGTCCATCCCCGCCTGCGGGCCATCGAGCGCCGGGAATTGATGGAAGTCGAAGGGGGAACGCCGCGCTGGTGCATGCGGATTCTCCGTCACGAAGCCGGCCATGCGATCGATACGGCATGGCGGCTTCATCGCCGGGCAGATTATCGCAAGGTTTTCGGGAACTACTTTTCCGCCTACCCGGAGTCGTATCGTCCCAAGCCGCATAGCAAGCGCTATGTCCTGCACCTCGAACCCTGGTATGCCCAGAGTCATCCGGCAGAGGATTTTGCCGAGACATTTGCCGTCTGGTTGACGCCGCGCAGCGGCTGGCGGCAGACCTATGCCGACTGGCCGGCGTTGCAGAAACTCGAATTTGTTGACGAATTGATGTCGGAAATCTCCGGGACGCCGTCGAAAGTCCGTTCGCGGGTTTCGGTCGATCCGGCAAGCCGGCTGAACAAGACCCTGAGGGAACACTACGACCAGCTTCATGCCCGGTACCGGACCCGGTTACCTCAGGTCCTCGACCACGATTTGCACAAGCTGTTTCCGCGGCGGACCCGGTTCACCTCGCGCCGTCGCACGGCGGCGGCATTTCTCAAGGCAAATCGCAAGGACATCGCCAATGTGGTTTGCCAGTGGACAGGGGAATTCCGCTACAGCGTCAATCAAGTCCTGCGGCAGATGACCGATCGTTGCCGGCAGCTTGATCTTGAAGTCACGGGCACCGACCGCGAGGTATTTCAGCGGACAATTGTGTTGCTGACAGTGCATACCATGAACTTCCTGCATGGCGGCCTTCCCCGAGTGGATCTATGAGCGCGGCACGCTCGCCCCGCCGCAAGCTGCGGATCATCGTGCTCATGCACGAATTGCTTGTGCCCCCCGAGACCAGCGACGGCTATTCCGATTCCGAGATGATGGAATGGAAGACCGAATATGATGTACTGGCAACACTTGAAAAACTTGGCCATGAAGTCCATGCCGTCGGCGTGAGCGACGATCTCGGCATCATCAATCGGGCCATTGCCAATCACCGCCCCCATATCGCATTCAATCTGCTGGAAGAGTTCCACGGGGTCGGCATTTACGACCAGCATGTGGCCAGCTACCTGGAGCTCAGGAAACTCCACTACACCGGCTGCAACCCCCGCGGGCTGATGCTCTCGCACGACAAGCCGTTGGCCAAGAAAATTCTTTCTTTTCACCGGATTCGCACACCCGGTTTTTTTGTCGTTTCCACCGGTCGCAAGCCGCGCGTCCCCAAAAAAATGAACTTCCCGCTGCTCGTCAAGTCGGCGACCGAGGATGCCTCGCTGGGCATTTCGAAATCTTCCATGGTCACCACGGAAAAACAGCTTTCTGAGCAGATCGAACGCGTCCACCGCGAGGCTGGCACCGATGCACTGGTGGAATCGTTTATCGAAGGCCGCGAACTGTACGTCGGCGCACTGGGCAACCGGCAACTCACGCTGTTCCCGGTCTGGGAACTCGAGTTTCGCAATGCCCCGGCGGGAACTCCGGTGATTGCAACCTCTCGCGCCAAATGGGACCTGAAATACCAGAAGAAAATGGGCGTGTCCACCGGGCCGGCAAAGGACATCGATCCGTCAGTGATCGAGAAAATCTATTCAATTGTTCGCCGCGTCTATCGCGCTCTCTACATCAGCGGCTACGCGCGATTTGATTTCCGCCTGACTCCCGAAAATGAAATCTATATGCTGGAGGCCAACCCGAATCCCAACCTGGCCTTCGGCGAGGATTTTGCCGAGTCGGCGGAACACGCCGGACTGAAATACGATCAATTGCTGCAGAAAATCCTGACGCTCGGACTCAACTACCAGGCCGAATGGCGGCTGGTGTAGACGCCGCCGCGTGTCGCTCACATCGACTGGGTCGCGGGAATCGCAACAATCCCCCGGACAAGCCGGGGGCATTTTCATGGCCTCAGTTTGCAAGTCAGCGATTTAGCTCGAAACGCAAAGCACCCCCGGACAAGCCGGGGGCATTCTCTAGCTGTGAATCCCGCAGGCCTGATACGGATCCGTCGGGTTTTGCGCCAGTCCGCATTCCCTCGTCACGGGCGGCCCTTCTGGAGCGATCGAATTCATCCAGCTCTTTTTATGGCCCGCGCCACAGCGGCGCCCATGTCGGCTGGCGAACTGGCGACCTCGATGCCTGCAGATTCCATGGCAGCCATCTTTTCTGTCGCTGTTCCCTTGCCGCCGGAGATAATCGCACCGGCATGTCCCATCCGCTTGCCGGGAGGCGCTGTTCGGCCGGCAATGAATCCAGCGACGGGTTTCGTCACGTGGTGCCGGACATAATCGGCCGCTTCCTCTTCGGCACTGCCGCCGATTTCTCCGATCATCAGGATCGCTTCCGTCTGATCGTCCTCCTCGAACAACTTGAGCACATCGATAAAAGAGGTTCCGACGATCGGGTCGCCGCCGAGTCCAACGCAAGTGGACTGGCCCAGTTTGAGGTTGGATGTCTGCCAGACAGCTTCGTAGGTCAAGGTGCCGCTCCGGCTCATGATGCCCACTTTGCCAGGCTGATGAATGTACCCGGGCATGATGCCGATCTTGCATTGCCCCGGGGTGATCACACCCGGGCAGTTCGGGCCGACCAGAACGGAATCGCTTCGTTTCAGCCGTTCATAAACGCGGACCATATCGAGGGCGGGGATGCCCTCGGTGATCGCGATAATCACCTCGAGCCTTGCGTCCAGCGCTTCCAGAATGGCGTCTGCGGCAAACGGTGGCGGCACAAAGATCATGGTGGCATTGCAGTCGGTCGCAGCCTTCGCTTCCATCACCGTGTCAAAAACGGGAAGACCCTCAAACGTCTGGCCCCCCTTGCCAGGCGTGACACCGCCCACCATGCGGGTTCCGTAATCGCGGCAACCCCGCGTATGAAATGCTCCCGAATCTCCGGTAATTCCCTGGCAGATGACGCGGGTGTTTTTGTCAATCAATATGCTCATGCGGCCTTAAACCCGAAATCGTGAAGTGAAAATCGAAAACGTTCAGGCGCTGACCGCTGCTGCGGCTTCCACGACCTTTCGGGCAGCGTCGTCCAGATCGAAGGCAATCGTGCAGTTGACGTCGGATTGCTCCAGAATGCGGCGACCCTCCTCGACCTCTGTCCCTTCCAGACGGACAACCAGTGGAACATTGATCCCGACTGTGTGGGCGGCGGTGACCAGCGCATTGGCAATCGTTGTGCAGCGCATGATCCCGCCAAAAATGTTTACCAGTACGGCCCGCGTGTTGGGATCGGCAAGCAGAATGCGGAAGGCCTCGGTAACTGCCTCGACCTCAGCCCCTCCGCCCACGTCGAGGAAATTGGCCGGTTCGCCTCCGTGCAGCTTGATGATGTCCATTGTGCTCATGGCGAGACCGGCACCATTGACGAGACATCCGATATTCCCGTCGAGCTTGACGTAGCTCAATCCGGCATTGGCCGCGCGGACTTCCGATTCCTCCTCTTCGAAAAGATCTCGCAGGCTGGCGAGGTCCTTGTGCCGGAAACCGGCATTGTCATCAAACGACATCTTGGAATCGAGTGCCACAACCTGGCCGTCCGTGGTGATGACCAGCGGATTGATTTCGACCAGCGAGCAGTCCAGAGTTACGAACAGCCGGCAAAGAGCCTTGAAGAATGCATCTGCACTTCGGGCAGCCGCGCCGGTAATCTGAAGCTTGCGGCAGAGCTTCCTGATCTGAAAACTCTCGATTCCATAGCCCGGATCGAAATGTTCGCGAAAAATCTTTTCTGGAGTCTCGGCGGCGACCTTTTCGATTTCCACGCCTCCCTCGCTGGAACACATCAGGACCGGCATGGCCCGCGCGCGGTCGAGAACCAGACCGACATAAAGCTCTCTGGCAATGCTGCAACCGGCTTCCACGAAAACCTGGTTGACTGTCTTGCCTTCCGGACCGGTCTGGATCGTCACCAGCCGGTTCCCCAGCAAACGCGATGCGACTTCGCGGGCTTCGTCGGCGCTACGAACCAGCTGGACACCGCGCTGCGACGGATGCTCGATCATCGTTCCCTTGCCGCGACCACCGGCATGAATCTGCGCCTTGACGACTGCCACAGCTGAACCGAGCTTCCTGAAAACGTCGGCGGCTTCATCCGGCGTGCGGGCGACGTGCCCTTCGAGAACCGCCACACCTGCCTTGCGGAAGAGTTCTTTTCCCTGATATTCGTGAATTTTCATGGACCGGCCGGGGATCAATTAAGCGCCACCGGCAATTGCAAACGACTGGTCTCGTGCCGGATTTTCGAGTGCGCGATTATAAAAATGCCGGTTCGCGCTCACAAGGACACGGAGGGACCCGCCGCCCATCCGCCGCAGTGGCCTTTGTGGAGTTATTGGGGGAGTTTATTGCGAACTTTCTGCCGCCTGTTTCAGTCTCTCGAGCGATTTGTCAAACTCCCCTTTCAGGGCGTTCGGAAACATCATGCCAAACCAGCCATAAAAAGGTCCCCCGGGAAGTTCGCCACGGCTGCTCCAGGTGACCGTGGTCGATCCATCCGGCGATGGCTCCAGCCCGATCGAACACGTCATATCGGGAAACCCGTGGAAGCGCGAGATGAATTCGACGCGGGAATTCTCCACCGCCGACGTGAGCCAGAGTTTTCCATCGCCACGGGGTTCGGTCCAGGTCTGCACCGCCCCGGTCCCTGAGGTCAATTCTCCCAGCTGAACGGTCAGCCCTTTGACGAATTTTTCGCTCCATGGACTCCACTCCTGCCATTTCCGCAGGTCGGCCAGCATTGGATAGATCCGGTCTGCCGGCGACCTGATCGAAACGCTGCTCGATATCTCGAATCCACGTGGCAAAAACGATCCGACGATCAGAAACAGGGCCACCAGACCGAGAAATGCCAGCAGCACACGAAAAAACAGGTTCACCATGTCAAAAGTACCTGCCCCTTGCGGCGTTTTGATCCAGCAACCCGAAGCGTGAGCGAGGGATTAAATACTTCAATCGATCTTGCCAATTCGGACATTGCGGAATTCAACGGCATCGCCATGTCCGGCAAATCCGAAATGACCCTGTGTCCGGTCCTTGCCGGGATGCGGGGAGTCCGCCATGAACGTGGTGACCGTGGACAAATCCGTATCGAGAATCACGTTGCCATTCAATTCCACTGTGATATGCGAACCCTTCACGGTAACCTCCTGAAAGTTCCATTGGCCGACCGGCCGCTGGTATCCGCGATGTGCCGCGACCATGCCGTAGGCCGAGCCATGGTACTGTCGGGCATCGAGGTTCTGGTATTTTTCCGCGGTGTCGTCAAGTACCTGAAGTTCGCACATGCCGACGTAGGCGGTATCGCCACTTCCCGGATAGCGGATGGCAAGGCCGTTGTTGCCGCCGGCCGGCAAACGAAACTGGAACTGGGCGCGGAAGTCGGCGAATTCCTCGTTGGTGAAAATGGTCCCTCCCATGCCGGGTTTGCAGCGAATCGCGCCATCGACGATTTCGTAGTTTTCCAGCGGGCCATTCCACCCGGTGAAGTCTGTGCCGTTGAAGACGGATTCGCACCCGGCGCTTTTTGAAGCCAGCCACTCATTGGCCGCATCGGCATCCAGTTCGCGCAAGAAGATGTTTCTCCAGCGGATTTCGCCGCCGTGAGTCTGTAACCAGACCGGTCCCGCGTACGGTATGGGAAATCCTTTTTTCCAGTGATTGTTCTCGAGGATCGCATGGTCGACCACCAGTTGCCCGTTCAGCCAGATACTGGTTCTCTGACCTGTCTGCAGGATGCGAAAGGAATTCCATTCACCGAATGGCTTGTCGGCGAGGACGAGCGGATTCTTGCCCGCGGAACCGGCACTGTTGTTCCAGAGCCCGCCAGAACCAAAGTTCGCGCCTATTTCCCATTTGCCCCCCTCTTTTGTCGTGTCCCAGATCTGCACTTGCGGACAGGCCTTGAGGTAAATGCCGCTATCCGCGCCGGCCACTGTCTTGTAATCGATAAGCAACTCGTAGTCCGTGTACGATTTGTCCGTAGAAAGAAAAACACCGGAACCGTCATTGACGATCTCTCCGTTTTGCACCGTCCAGTGCTTTTTCATGTCTTCCTGATCTTCGGCATGCATCTTTTGCCTCTCGTCATCGGGTAACGCTGCGAGGTCGTAGGGACTCATGTCTCGCTGGCCGTGCCAGCCCGCCAGATCCGTGCCGTTAAAAAGTGCAACAAAACCATCCGGCGGGACGTTTTGTGGGGCATTGGCAGTGACTTGCGGTTCGCCTGGGTTCTGCGGGAGGGCCGCGGCGCTAACCGGGCCGGCAAAATATGCAAACACGAAAGTGAAATTAAAGGCTGCGCAATACAAAAACCGTTGGCTCACCAGGATCACCTGCCCAGGAAAAATGAAACTCGATGGATGCCGGACCCGCTGTCGGACATGAATGTTACACTTTAACGGGAAATGGCACGGAGTACAGTCAACCGGCCAACGCATAATTGATTTAAAGGAAAACCGGCAATGAATTCCGATTCCGTGGCACGCCTTTTCCTGAACGAATCGGCGGAGCTTCTCGATCAGTCGATGATCAAGATCCGGCATTGCCTTGCCCAGCTCGACTCCGGCGGAGTGGGCTGGCGACCGTTTGATGGAGGCAACAGCATTGCCAACCTGGTACTGCACATCTGCGGCAACCTTCGACAATGGACCTTGTCGGGAATCGGTGGCGAGCCCGATCTTCGTGACAGGGCCGCCGAGTTCACCGCCGACGATCCAGTCTCGCCATCAGACCTTGTAAACCTTGCCGAAACGACATCCCATGCAGCCCGATCGCTGATTCTCGGACTTGGAGAAGGGGAACTGCTTGAGCGCCGCCGGATCCAGGGATTTGATGTGACCGTGTTGCAGGCGATTCACCATACAACAACGCACTTTGCCGGCCACACCCACCAGATCATTCTGTTGACTCGCCTGCAACTCGGCGAGAAATATCGCTTTCAATGGACTCCTGATGGCGAGCGAGGGTCAGTACCAATTTGACTTGTGTCGGCCCTTTGACTTGTGTCGGCCCTTCGGGCCTTGCAGAGACAGATTGGTGCATCTCACCGGTGGCTGCGCCACCGGCAATAGTTGTGCCGGCCCTTCGGGCCTGCTTTTGCGCAGCTGAACTCCCCAGACAGCCAGAGACTTTCGGCTTACTTCCTGTGCAGCCGATATGACCTGCGTCTGACAACCAGGCTTTGCAGCCCCTGTGCAATGCCTTCTGGTAACTCCTTGTTAAGGCCCAACGGGCCGACACAACAAAAAAAGACGACCTGATCGCTCAGGTCGTCTTTTTTATTGATCAATCAAAACGATCCTACGATCGTATCGCAAACTACTTGCGGCGGGATCGTGGGCAAACCAGTCCGAGTCCCATCAGGCCGAGCAATGCAAAGCCTGGCTCAGGAATCGCAAACGACTGAACCGAAAATCCCCAACCGGTGATGGCGCCAACGTCGCCGCCAGCCTGGTCTTCAATAGTCAATGTCCAGTTTCCGGCAGTTGAAGTGCCGAAGAAAGCGGGATTCAGCAGAACCGGAGTTCCAACGCCGATGGCTCCCGTTGTCGAGGCCTGATAGTCGCCCGGTGCGATGATAACGGCTCCGCCGGCAGCGTCGGCGGCGGCCCAGAAGTTGGCCCCGTTATCGCTGAAGGTGTAATCACCGCCCATGTCCGACGAATCGCCGAAACCTACCCCAGGCGTTACGGCGCCAGTGCGCAGGAATATCGTGGCCGATCCGCCTGGACCGGTCAAAGTACCGACGAGGTCACCAACCCAGGTGTGGGTAAACCCACGAATGAATACCTGGACGTCGCCGTTGATCGTCTCATTAGTGCCGATCACGATGGTCGACGATGCGCCGCCCGGGGTGTTATCCGGAATCGCAAATCCGGCGCCCGAGTTGTCGACGACATCGGCGTATGAAGCCGAAGCCATCAACAAACTGGCTGTCAAACTCAAAACAAACTTCTTCATGTGTCCTCCCCATTTTTGAAATGGTGAATACGAGACGGAAAAAAACCAAGTTAGCCAACTCGAAAAGTCTCGAAAAGACTGCCTAAGCTTCCCAATGTGGCATTCGAACAAGATAACCCAAGGTGAAAAAACTTCCAGACGGTTAAATCCGGAAAATTCCACTCTGACGTCCGATACTACCACCGATTCCCGGGAATTCCAGTCATTTCTCGTGAATTTGCCCCCGGAAAAGCAGGCGAGTTGGCAACTGGCCGATCAATCCAGGGAATTGGGCCCCCAAGCTTCCTTAATTGCCCTTATTGATAATCGGCGGGCCGACGCCCCTTGATAAACCCCCCAAATCCAAAAGGGGAAGGATGAAAGTCCCCTATGGGGGAAACATCCCCGTCCTTTCGGATTAATTCCCCCAACCGGCACAGGTAAAGAGCTGCATTCACTGCCAGGCGGCGGAGACCGGTGCTTTCAAAGTCAGTCGCCGCTCCCATCGTCGTACAAAAAACCGGGGTGGTTACGCCGGAATCCTGGCGGTATTCGGCAAGCCACGCCAGGGGCATCATCGGTTCGTTTTGCTTGCCCGCTGCAGGCGGGCTTTCCGGTTCCATTCCATCCAGGACCTGGCCAAGCAACAACAAGGTGTGTCCCTCCGGCAACGGACCCCTGATTCCGTAAACATCCGTCGGTCCCCATACGTCGTCGACTCCCGTCAGGACCACATGATTTGCGGCCGACTCGGCAATTACGCCCCTGGTTGACTGGGACCCGTGATTGCCGTGATGGCTCACCCAGGTTTCACCCAGCACCTGGCGGCCAAAACCCCCCGGCCATTCCCGGGAATCGAAACTGTACCGCCGAAAGGAAGTTTCAACATCGTCGGGATAGTTGAAGGCATGGGTCGATGTCCGAAATGCCATGATCGGTTTTCCGGACCGGAGATAGGCATCAAAATACCGCATCTGCTCGTCGGGCAATTGGCGAAAGCGAAGCGCCATGATCACCAGGTCCGCCGTTTCCAGCAGCTGCATGCCGGGAATGTTCTTCTGGTTTTCCGGGTTGATCAGCCCGCTCTCCTCGTCGATGGCAAACAACGTGTGGCAGGTGAATCCATAGCGTTCGCTCAACAACTTGCCGAGCATGGGAAGCGCTTCTTCACTCCGATATTCCTCATCGCCGGAAATCAGCACAATGGTCTTGCCCGCGCCGGCCCCGCTGTCCGCACGGGCCGGAGTCCATGTGCACCAGAGGGGCGATCGCTCCGGGTCCTGTCCCTGGACGAATGAATTCCTTCCAGTCGCAGTGGCTAACACCATGCAAAGCAAAAGTAATCGGCTGCCGGAATGCGCGCTCCCGACTGGTTTTTTTGCTCGTTCATCCATCCGCTGCGGTTCCTTTCCAACTATTGAAAACGGGAAACTCGTTGATCGTTCGAACATACTGGCCGAGGAGCCTGGGGTCAAATCAAAGGAAATCAATGAAGCAACCGGTGGCTGCGCCACCGGCTGTACATGTGTCGGCCCTGCGGGCCTGAAGAACTGCAACTGACTCGCTGACAAAAGCACCCACAACCAGGCCCGCAGGGCCGATACAATCACTGCCGGGGCCGATAGGCCCCGGTTCCGTTCAGCTTGCTCTTCCTTCCGAGGCCCGAAGGGCCGTCACAATCCCTATGCTGGTCCTTCCCAGCCGGTCATTGAAATGAATTTGGCGTTTGACAACCTCTCCGAAACCTGTGAATTCGCCACGGCCGATGAAGCCATTGCCTTGCTGCCGCCTGTCGCCAACGTTTTTGTGCACGGTGCCTCGGCCACACCGACACCCCTGCTGGAAGCACTTTCCCGGCGCACCGACCTGCAACGAATTTGTCTCTATCATCTGCATTTGCAGGGGCCGGCGCCCTTTCTCGATGGCGATTGTCCCCGCCGCATCCACTCCCTGTCGCTGTTTGTCGGAGGATCCGTTCGCAAGGCAGTTGCCTGCGGCGATGCCGATTTTATTCCGGTTTTTCTTTCCGATATTCCGCACCTGTTTCGCAATGGGGGAATCCGTCTTGACGCCGCGCTGTTGCAGGTCTCTCCCCCCGACCGGCACGGCTACTGTTCCCTCGGAACCTCCATCGATGTCGCTCGCGCAGCAGCCGATTCGGCTCCGTTGCTGATTGGCGAAATCAATCGGCAGATGCCGCGGACCCTTGGGCAAAGCCAGATTCATCGTTCATCGTTTCGGGCAATGGTCGCAACGGATCGGCCTTTGGAAGAACATGTTGCCGGGAAAATCGGACCGGTCGAAGCCGAAATTGGCCGGCAAATCGCCGAGCTGATTCCCGATGGTGCAACGCTGCAGACAGGCATCGGGCTGATCCCGGATGCCGTCCTCGCCCGGCTGGGAGACAAGAACGATCTGGGAATTCACACGGAAATGTTTTCCGACGGATTGCTGGACCTGATCGAACGTGGCATCGTTACGAACCGGAGAAAAAACGTGTATCCAGGGCAGGTCGTCACCAGCTTCGTCACGGGAAGCCGGCGGCTGTTCGACTTTGTCGATGACAACCCTCAGGTCACATTCCTGCCAAGCGACATCACGAATGATCCGAATCTCCTCCGCAAGCTCGACCATCTGGTCGCAGTCAATTCCGCGTTGCAGGTCGATCTGACCGGACAGGTGTGTGCCGATTCGCTCGGACATCGGATTTATTCGGGAATCGGCGGCCAGATGGACTTCATTCGCGGTGCGGCGCTCAGTCGTGGCGGGCTGCCGATCATTGCACTTCCGGCTACAGCGGCAGGTGGCAAAATATCCCGGATCGTCCATGAACTTTCCCCCGGCGCCGGGGTCGTCACCACGCGCGGCCACGTTCACTGGGTGGTGACGGAATTTGGCGCGGTAAACCTGCATGGGAAATCGCTGGGCGAACGGGGGGAAGCCCTGATCAGCATCGCCCATCCCGACTTTCGCGGCGAACTCCGCGACCAATTCCGCGCCCTGCGCCGCTTCCCGATCGACTCTCCGGATTCGCAGTCAACTGGATGAATCGGGATGCTGTCTCAGGTAGGCGATCCAGTAAACGCCTGCGACCAGCAATGTCCCGCCAATGATGTTCCCTCCTGTCGCGGCCAGCAAATTGCCAAAAATTCCCTGAACGGAAATCACATCCTCGCGATCCAGCCACCAGCCATAGGGAAGAAAAAACCAGTTTGCGATGGAATGCTCCAGGCCAAGCGCGACAAACGCCGAGACCGGAAAAAGGATCATCAGCACCTTGTCGGTCACACTGCGTCCGGCAAGTGTCAGCCAAACGGCAACACATACCAGTGCATTGCAGAGAATTCCTCGCGCAAAGACCACTGACCAGTCCAGTGAGACCTTCGCGGTTGCAACTTTCAGGGCCGTCTCGCCAAGCCCTCCGGAAGACAGGCTTGCCAGATCGCAAGCCGCCGCCAGGGTGATCGTTGCGATACAACCCGCCACGTTGCCGGCGTAGACGACAACCCAGTTGCGAATGACATCGCGAAAGCCGATCTGGCGGCTGGCCCACGCCATCGCGATCAGGTTGTTGCCCGTAAAAAGTTCCGCTCCGGCGATGACTACGAGAATCAGCCCAAGGCAAAATCCCAGACCACCGGCAACCCGAATGAGCCCGTCATTGAGGTCCGAACCGGTAACGATGACGAGGTAGAAAATGCCCCCCAGCGAGATATAGGCGCCGGCCAGGACCGCAAGGACAAAAAGGGTCAACAAGTCGAGCCTTGCCTTGGCCACTCCGGCCCGCACGGCCAAATGGGCAACTTCAGGAGGCGAAACCGTCGCGGCGAATTCAAAGGCTGAAGTTTTCAAGCTTTTTTCTCCCTTCGCGCCCATGTTCCATGTACCAATATTGGCGGATTTTTAGACAAAAGTGCACAGAAAACGGGCCGTCGGGGGCAAATGGCCATCGCTGGACGACCCTGCCGATTGACCGGCTTGGGGGGTTTCGGTAATTTGGGGAGAGAGCCCAGGGCTCGAGTATCCACACTATCCAAGAGGAGAGCTAGATGAGAAATGTTGTAATTGCAAGCTTCGCGGCCATTGTTTTGTTTGCCGCAACCGCCGTAGAAACCGCCAATGGCCAGTGCTGCTTTGCCCGCCGCCGCGGCTGTGCAGATTCCTGCTGCGCCCCGCAACCCTGCTGCGCCCCGCAGCCATGCTGTGAAGCACCACAGCCTTGCTGCGCACCGCAGCCATGCTGTGCACCTCAGCCCTGTTGTGAACCGCAGCCTTGCTGTGCCCAGCAGAGCTGTTGCGCCGACCGTTGTGGATGTGGCCGTCAGGCTCGTTTCGGCCGCTGCTGCCGCAGGTCCAATTGCTGTTCGGCTCCCGCGACCTGCTGCGACGATCCCTGCGCCCGTCCGCGACGTGGTTGCCGTGGCGGCTTGTTCGCCTGTTGCCGATAGGCCTTGATCGATCAGGCGATTCCTCACCGGTTTGCCTGCGCGAATCCGGCGTGAACGAATTGCGCCACACGATTACGAAATCAAAAAGCTGCCCGGGTCTCTTGCAGAGCCGAGGCAGCTTTTTTTTCGGCAAGGTAAGCGGCGCGTCGACTACAAGTCGTAATGGATGCCGCGAATGTATTTGTGGCAATCGATGCAGGAGGTCGTCAGCATCTGGAATCGCAGGGTTGCCGCATCGATGCTGTCCGTTTTTGCGGCTTCGATAAGACGCTGGGCCGTGACCTGAAATTCTGCTTCATATTTCCGGTACTGTTCGTCGTCGATCGAGACCCATTTGCCGGCCTTGGTGATTTCACCAATTTCTTTTGCGGCTGCCGCCACTTCCAGCATATCGCCGGTCGTCAGGCCACCCAGTGCATTCTGCATAAAGAGCAATTTGGTCATCATGAAATCGCGGCGGGCGATCGCTTCCGGGCTGTTGCGGTCAATTCGCGGCGGCGTGTCCTGTTTCTTCTTTTCCTCCTGTTTTTCTTCCTGCAGAACGGCCGAAGACCGGGCGTCGGTGGACAGCAGGGCCAGGCCAGCGGAACCGGCCATCGACAACAAAGCCAAAAAGACAACGGGTAGAGCTTTCACGGATAATTCTCCTGGTTGCGGATGCGTGCCATGACTTGTGCCGACACGATCTTTAATGAATTTCGCCACGAGTTTCAATACAGGCCCGCGCGGTTTCCAGGGCGTGCCAGGCGGCGAAGTGCTGCCTTTCGACACGATTCTTTCCTTGCAGGCGAAACCTGATGGCATCGTTGCAAATGATGTGCCCTTTCCTGCGAAAGCCTGCCGCCACATGGGCAAACGGGCCTTCCGGTGCGCTTTCAGGCTCCAAATGCCCCGTCACGGCGAGCGAGAAAGTGGCTTCCGGTGTGCGTTCCAGCGCGCATCTCGCCATGGCTTCGGTCACTTCCGCACTGACACTGGTTTTTTCCCTTACAAGGGCCGGGTCCACGCCAAGCCAGCCGGCCTTGGTGGAATCCTGATAGGTCACGAAAGATCCGGCAAGATATTTCGAGACACCCGGGTTGGCCGACAGGAGTGCCGAAACCAGCCCCCCCGTGCAGCTTTCCGCAAGGACAATGATCCCGCCGGTCCGTTCAAGACTTTCAAAAAGCGCCCGGGCCGAGTTCCTGGCATCGTCGATTGCGTCCATTGGTCACTCCGGCAAATGGCTGTAGGGGCCTGCGGCCCTTTTAATGATCATGTCGTCCCCTCTGCCTCTTCGTAGCTGGATTCGCCAGAATTCAGGGTAGCTGGATTCGCCAGAATTCAGGGATCGCCGCAAACCCATCGCGGCTGAATTCTTGCGAATCCAGCTATTGTGCCCAGGTCAAACATTGAACAGGAAATGACAGATATCGCCATCCTGCATGATGTAGTTCTTTCCCTCGACACGCAGTTTGCCATTGCTGCGAATGGCGGCCTCCGTCTGGTACTTTTCGAGATCCTCCAGCGAATACACCTCGCAGCGGATGAAGCCCCGTTCAAAATCGGTGTGGATCACGCCTGCCGCCTGGGGCGCTGTTGAACCGGCAGGAATGGTCCAGGCGCGGATTTCCTTTTCGCCGGCAGTGAAAAAACTTTGCAGCCCCAGTGTCCGGTAGGCTTCCCGCACGAGAACCGACAGCGCGGGTTCGCTGAGCCCGATCGCTTCGAGCATTTCCGGCCTGTCCTTTTCATCCAGTTCTGCGATCTCGGACTCGATGCGGGCGCAAACGACGACCACGCCGGCACCGGAACGGGCGGCATGTTCGCGGACCCGCGCCACATGGGGCGATTTGCCCTGCAAGTCGTCCTCGGCAACGTTCGCCACGTAGAGCACCGGCTTTGCGGTCATCAAGCCGAAACTGTTGACGGACTTCTGTTCGGCGGGAGTCAGCTGCAGCTTTCGCAGGGGGATTTCCTTTTCAAGGTGGGCCAGGCATTTTTCGATGACTTCCACTTTCTGCATGGCTTCCTTTTCACCCGTTCGCGCGGCCCGTTTTGCCTTGTCGAGCGCTCCCTGCAAGGTCTCGATGTCGGCAAACATCAGTTCCGTCTCGATGGTCTCGATATCGGCAACGGGATCGACGGCGCCGCTGACATGGATCACATCCGGATCCTCAAAACAGCGAACAACCTGCAGGATGGCATCGACCTGGCGAATATGACTGAGGAACTTGTTCCCCAGTCCCTCGCCCGTCGACGCACCCTTGACGATCCCGGCGATGTCGACGAGACGCAAGACGGCTGGCACGATCTTTTTGGTTTCGATAAGCCGATTGATCCGGTTGAGCCTGTCATCGGGGACCGCGACAACTCCCTCGTTGGGCTCGATGGTGCAAAAAGGATAATTGGCTGCCGCCGCCGACTTGCTGCTGGTCAAGGCGTTAAACAGCGTGCTCTTGCCCACATTGGGCAGACCGACAATTCCGGCTTCCATTTCGTTACTACTGGGATCAATTTCTGGAGTGAATCGCGGAATGATAGCGAAGAGGCCGGATTCCGGCAAAAGGGGAAGCGCCTCTGCGCGTGCTGACGGCTGAATTCTTGCGAATCCAGCTACCTTGCGCTGGTGACGCTGAATTCTTGCGAATCCAGCTAACTTGCGCAGAAGCGCCTCGGCGCCTGTTATTCCCCTTGATCCAGATTGCCGGAGCGGCGGATCGCCATGAAGAGCTTGAACCCGATCAGGACACTGGCCACCAGCCCGCACATGCCGATCACGGACAGGTCGCGGAAGCCCATCCATTCCCGGTTCCGCCAGAGGAGCGGCGGAACCTTGTTGCTGAGCAGCCAGGACGAGCCGAGAAACAGGGCGCTGGTCATCATCCCGAGGACCAGGCGGTTGACCGACGGCCCGAGTCGGCGATGATCCAGATGGACATCGAATTTTCCGCGCTGCATCTGTTGCAGGATACTGGTGATGGACGCCGGCAACGTCTCCATCAGTTGTTCCACCTGCATCATCAGCCGGCGAAACTTTTTGGCCTGCCGAATAGGACTCATCCGCCGGATCAGCAGCTTGCGGTGAAAGGGCTTCATGATCTCCATCAGGCTGAACTGCGGATCGAGCAGACGCCCGGTTCCCTCCAGTTGAACCAGCACCTTGATCAACATGGCGGCTTCACCCGGAAGCATGACATGGTAGCGGCGGACGATCGAGACAAACTCGTTCAATGCGCCGCTCATATTGAAATTGGCCATCGACTGGGTGGCAAAATGGCTCGTGAAATCGGCGATATCATTCCCCAGTGATGCTTCGTCGAGATCTTCCGGGCAGGAGCCGATTCGCCGGACGATGGAGACGAGCAGCGGTACATCCCGGTTGACCATGCCCATCAAGAGGGATTCGATATCCTCGCGCAGGCTTTCACTGATCCTTCCCACCATGCCAAAATCAATCAGTCCAATCCTGCTGTCGGGGAGGATCATGACATTCCCCGGATGGGGATCCGCATGGTAGCGCCCGTTTTCGAAAATCATCTCCAGATACAGCTCGGCTCCACGCTTTGCGATTGCCGGCCGTTCCATGAGGTCCGGTGCACCAGGCGGCGCTGCACAGGAACCATTGCCGGAATGGACCAGGTCGCCCAGCTTGAAACCCGACATCCGCTCCATCACCAGCACGCGCTCGCCGGACAACTCGGGCACCGCATCGGGAATGGCCACGTTCGGCGAATTGCGAAAGGTCTGGGCAAAATGTTGCTGGTTTCTCAGTTCGCGCCGGAAGTCCAGTTCCTTCATCATGGTCTGGCTCATTTCGGCAACCAGGGCGCGGGGCTGGTACGGCCTGAACTCCTCGACTCGTTCTGCAAGGTGCGCCAGTCCGGCCAGGATATCGAGGTCCGTCTCGATCACGCGGGTGATGCCAGTATGCTGAACCTTGACAACCACTTCCTGCCCGCCGGAAAGTTGCGCCAGATGAACCTGGCCGATCGATGCCGAGGCGATCGGTTCGCGATCAAATCGCATGAACAGGTCTTCAAGCGGGCTCCCGCGTTCCTTTTCAATCACCTGTCGAATTTCATCGAACGGATCGCCGGGAACATCGGCCTGCAGTTTTGCCAATTCATTGGCCAGAGTGACTCCGACCACATCGGGCCGCGTGCTGAGCAACTGCCCGAATTTGATGAACGCCGGACCAAGAGCGATAATGGCCAGCCGGATCCGCTCGGCCTGCGACAGCCTTGCCAGCGCCGCGCCATCGGGTGTCTTGAGCCGGTCCTTGACGAAATCGATGTTCAGCCGGCTCAGCCAGTCCGCCAGGCCGAACTTGCTGAGAATCGCCAGAATCTCCGTCCAGCGCCGCGCATTGCGGAACAAATGCGGGATTGAGGGAAGTGTTCGCATCAGGGCCATGGATCGCAAACAGGGGACTCGTACCAGTTGCCTTCTGCCGGCAACCGGCAACGCTGACTTCGCCGACCGAAAATCCTATTCTAGTACCATAGCGCAAAGTCGGGCCGCCGGCGCAGGTGAATTCGCAAGAAATCAGAGAACTTTGTAATCCCCTGTAATCCCCAAAGGCTGAATTCAGGCAAATCCGGTGCCATACATTGCAGTACCTGTGGTTGTAACGACCGCCCGGCAGGCAGATTTCCGGAAGAAGGGGCCCGATTCATTGAAGTTGCGGTTTTTCCGACCTAAAATAGGACTAGAGGACTTGAAACATGATGGCCAGGACGCGGTGAAACCAGCCTGACTACTCTATACTTCGATTCACACGATTCACAACTTCTGGGGACTATCAATGCACCGTGTTTGTAAGTTGCTTTTTGCCTTTGCATTAATCGGTACGCCGTCGCTTGCCTTGGGGCAGGTGGAAACCAGCAAGGAAGACGAGGCCCGGCAAGCGATCATCGCAGCCAGCCAATCCTACGCACTCGCCTACAATGAGCGAAACGCCGAGAACCTGGCCAGGCTCTGGTCCGAAACGGCGACGTACGTCTTGCCGGACACCGGTGAGACGATCACCGGACGCGATGCGATTCGACAAATGTTTGCCGAGTTGTTTTCCGGTGAAACTTCCTCGAAATTGTCGTTGACCATCGATTCCATCCGGTTCATCACCCCGGATGTCGCGGTGGAAACGGGAACGGCTTCCAACGAACACTGGGACGGAACAGTTGACACCAGCAAGTATTCCGCGATCCACGTCAAACAGGGGGACCAGTGGTTGTTGGACAGCGTTCATGATGTCAATGCAACAACAGCCGAAACGACATGGACCCCATTGGGGGAACTCGAGTGGCTGATTGGCGATTGGATCGACGAGTCCGAAGACGCGGTTGTCGAGACCTCCGCCAGGTGGGCGAAGAACCGGTCGTTCATTACCCGATCGTTTCGCGTCGTGGCCAAAGGAACGGATGAACTCGAAGGGACTCAAGTGATCGGGTGGGATCCGGTCACGAATCACCCGCGCTCCTGGGTGTTTGATTCAGACGGCGGGTTTTCCGAAGGCATTTGGCAAAGAAAAGGCGAAAGCTGGGTCGTGGAAACCAGCGGATTCACGGCCAATGGAGAAATCGTGAAATCGGTCCAGGTGTTTGGCCCACTCGACGCAAACTCGTTCAGCTGGCAGTCCTTTGGGCGACGAGTCGGTGACGAATTGTTGCCCGACGTCGGCGAAATCAAGGTCATTCGCAAGCAATAACACATTTTCAGATTCAATCCAGATCGCGAGCACATGAAATGAATAACAAATTGACACTGGCACTTTTTGGAGTGGTCATCACCCTGATGGTGACCTCGGACGTGATGGCCCAACGGGGCCGCGGGGGTGGCGGTCGTGGTGGCGGCGGTGGAGGACGTAGTGGCGGGGGAATGAGCCGCTCCATGGGAAGTAGTCCCTCCATGAGTCGCCCCTCGCCTTCCATGAGTCGCCCGTCACCTTCCATGAATCGCCCGTCAACGTCGATGAATCGCCCGACACAGTCGGTGAATCGTGCGGCACCATCAGCGGGCCGACCGTCACCTTCTGGTGGCCGCCCGTCACCAGGTGGCGCGCAGAATCGTACGGCTGCCGGGGGCAACCGAGGCGCGGGCCAACGTCCGGGCACTGCAACGGCAGATCAGCTGGGAATGCGTTCACCCCAATCCTTTCAGAGACCGAGCCAGCAAGGGGTTCAGGATTTCCTGAATTTGCCCCCGCAAAGGGAAGGTGGCGGTGGGGCCACCGCTGGCGGCGACCGTCCTTCCGCATCGGGCCGCTCTTCAGGTGGCGACGGACCAACAACGATTACAACACCCGGGGGCGCCGAGATTACGTACGGTGGAAAATCGGGAAGTGGAGTAACCGAAGGTGGTGCAACGGCGGGCGGCGCCGTGGGCGGTATCAAGATTGAAACGGCAGGTGGTGAAACGATCGGCAAAGTTGGGGCCGTTGGCGGAGTCACCGATGGTACCAATTCAGCGATTCGCGGTGGAAGTATTACGGGTGCCTCCGACGGACAAGGCAACACCGCCGCCAATGTCCGGGGGGGATACGCGGACTCCTCCGGTTACCGGCAAGGCGGGTCGGTAACCGCAGTCCAGAACCGTGCCGGGTACACCCAGGCGTGGGGAACTGCCGGCTACGGGTACGGAAATGGAACCGGCCAAATCGGCTCTGCGGGAGCCGTTCGTGGTCCAGGTGGAAACGTCATCTCTGCCGGACATGGCGCTTCGTACGTCAATGGCCAGTTCGTGGGCGGCCAATCCTGGAGCGCGGTTAACGGCAGTTATACCCGCTGGAACGCTTTTGGGCCGGGTTACCCCGGCCAGTACCCGGGTGCCTGGTGGCCAGGGAAATGGGCCATTGCCACCACGGCCTGGGCGGCCGCGTCCTATGCAACCGCCTCCGGATACTGTGGTTGTTCTGACGAAGGCTACTATTACGACTACGGCGAAAATGTGACCTACGAGGACGGATCAGTCTACATGGACGGTCAGCCGGTCGGCACAGCTGAAGAGTATTACGAACAGGCCGAACAGATTGCCGATAGTGGCGATCAGGCAGCCAATGAAGAATGGATGCCCATGGGAGTTTTCGCGCTGGTTCAGGACGACAAGCCGACGACCGACCGCGTTCTGCAGCTCGCTGTGAACAAGGAAGGTGTGTTTCGGGGAAATTATCAGGACCTGGTGGCCGATACGGTAACGCCCGTTACAGGTTCACTTGACAAGAAGACTCAGAGAGTGGCGTTGAAGTTTGAAGGCAACGAGGACGTGGTTGTAGAAACAGGTCTCTACAACCTCACGAATGACGAAGTCCCGATTCTGGTGCACTTCGGCCCGGATCGGCAGGAAACCAGGAAACTGGTGCGACTGCAACGCCCCGAAGACTTGCCTCCCCCGGAGTAAGAACCTGCGGAGGTGATTCAAGAAGTACATTGCCGATAGCCGGGACTGCCAGCGGGGCAGTTCCGGCTTTTTCTTTTTTTGTCCAATGTCCTGGCCGGGCATCGCAGTTTAACCGCAATACCGTTCAACGAAGCATAACTACTGTCTGGACAAAGGTTTTGGTTAACGGTGGCTGGTTTCTGTGTTCGATGCGACATTTTTTCCAGCGGGACATTTTTCGTTTAATCACCCGCGGGTTGATGCGGTTGC
>WPCK01051793.1_pt1 | contig 26656 bp, 21 predicted proteins | sample 5399851 | NCBI WGS metagenome assembly WPCK01 (sample SAMN12869471, study PRJNA574797) | sludge metagenome | isolation source: wastewater treatment of pH11 | place: China:Beijing | collected 2019-05-20 | reverse complement strand
CAGATTTCGAAGGTGTAAGCAAATAAAGCAATAAGTACAGCCTGTAATCCCATGAACTTAAAAAGTCTTTTCAGCGTGTTTTGCTTTTTCTGCAAGGCTGTGGAGAATCCCGGAAAAATGTACAGCAATTCCTGATATGAGGAACAGGTCTTTCATACTTATCAGGTTCTCAAGGCCGGTTCTCTCAGAATAAAGAAGGCCGATCCAGAGGTAAAAGAGAAGAGAGCAAAGTCCTGCTATCGGAGTGGACATGTAACCGTAAATGAGTGGAAAAACCCCAATAATCCATATCAGGACAAGAGTGCTGTTATTAGCATTGATATTGTAAATCTGGGTAATCAAAAAAAGGCTGGCTCCAAAAAAGAGGGATGAGAGCAAAATCAGGGCAGAACCAGGCTTGGGATACTTCTAATTTTCGTATTTAAAATGATAGCCAGCGTAATGTATGCCTATTGTGCTTCCAGCAAGCAGCAGAACCTTAACGCTATTTCCGATTTGAATGGGTTGTTATTTGTGCAATTATTATTGGTTTGTTAATTTGCTGTTGTGTCATAGTGTATATTATGATAAAATTTTTTTATGCTATCATAAATAAATAAATAAATAAATAAATAAATAAATAAATAAATAAAGCCACACATGCGTGTTGTGATTATCCACACGTGTACGTATTATTCCAAAAATTCATAAAAAGAGCCTGAGGGCTGGAAAAAGTTCCAGTAATGGCATTAATTCACTGCTTTTACTACTTTAGTGGAAACTAAAAAAATTAAACTACAAAAAACTCCCAGTAATTTTTAAAGGAAGAAAAAAATTAGTAATTGTGTTTTTAAAACTCCTGACTTCATACTCCTGAATAATTACTGTTTTTTCTGTCATTCCTCCATAACTATTATATATATAAAGCCCTTACAGAGGGCAAGAATATAGTTTCACATGTAACTATTATATTAATCTCTATAAAATTACCTGTTAAACTATTTTATCCTAAAACAAGCCTCCCAGCTTATAAAACGGAGGATAACTCATGGAAGACCCAAGAGAGATCTGCGGCCCGATCGCCCACATCTACCGGAGCCACCTTGCATATATGGCAAAGGAACTTGAAGATTACGGGATTGGGAGCGGACAATTTGATTTCCTGATGGTCCTGTACCGGAAGGACGGCATTTCTCAGGAAGCCCTTGCGAAAATACTGAAAATAAGCAAAGCCACAAGCACCAGGGCGATTCAGAGCCTGGAAAAAGAGGGGTATGTTTACAGGCAAAAAGATGAAAACGATCTCCGTGCTTACAGGGTTTACCTTACTGAAAAAGGGAAGGAAATGAGAGATATAATTCTTGAAAAGCTGAATTCTTTCGTTGATACTCTTCTTTCAGATTTCACACACGAAGAAAAAGAAAATTTCAGGCTGCTTGTCCACAAAGCTTCGGTTAAACTCTGCGGATCAGGAATCGAACAGAGGTGTCAGGAAAAGCAGTGTGATGCGAAATAAAAACGATATGGAAGCGCATAAAATATGGAACAAAAAAGTGAATTTCTGGGAAAAGAGAGTATAGGGAAGCTCCTGTTCAAGCTTTCGGCTCCTGTAATAGTCGGAATGTTAGTTCAGGCTCTCTATAATGTTGTGGATACATTTTTCGTGGGGCAGGTATATGGGGCAGACAGTGTCCAGGCTATAGGCGGGCTGTCGATAGCTTTCCCGATCCAGATGATAATCATGGCCTTCGGGGTTGTTCTCGGGACAGGAGGGTCTTCGATAATCTCGCGAGCCCTCGGAGCAAAAGAGTTAGAAAAAGCCGAGAAAACTCTGGGAAACGTTTTTTCCCTTAGCCTGATCCTCAGCATAATTATTGCTATTCCCTACCTTCTTTTCCTGGATACAATTCTGGAAATCTTCGGTGCAACTCCAGGCATCATGCCCTATGCCAGGGAATACCTTGAATACATAATTTTAGGAGCGGTTTTCTTTGTCTTCGGAGTGGCTGTTCAGAATATTGTCAGAGCCGAAGGAAATGCCCGCCTTGCAATGAATGTAATGCTTATAGGAGCGGGCCTCAATATTATCCTTGACCCTGTCTTTATGTTCGGCTTAGATATGGGTGTGAAGGGAGCTGCAATTGCAACCGTACTGTCTCAGGTAGTGAGCTCTATCTGGCTGCTTCAGTACTGCCTTAAAGGAAAAGGAGCTGTGCATTTTAAATCCAGATACCTGAAACCTGACATTAAAATTATAAAAGATATCGGGTCCATAGGAGTCGGCTCTTTTGTCATGCAGATATCGAGCAGTATTATGATGATCTTCGTATACAACGCCCTTGCAACCTATGGAGGAGATGTTGCAGTCGCTGTTTTTGGCGTAATAATCAAGGTCAATTCCTTCATCTTCCTGCCGCTTCTTGGCATGTCCTTTGGCCTGCAGCCAATCGTAGGGTATAATTACGGAGCAAAGCAGTTTGGAAGGATAGCTAGAGCCATAAAACTGACTCTTATGGCAACCACGGCATTTGGGACATTTGGCCTGCTTGTCATTTATTTCTTCACGGAACAGATTCTCGGGCTTTTCAGTGCAGATCCGCAGTACCTCGATGTCGGGACACACGCTGTAAAGATCATGCTTCTCGGGATGCCTCTGGTAGGATTGAACGTGGTCTCTATGACGGTTTTCCAGGCGCTTGGAAAAGCCAGACCGTCTTTCCTCCTCTCTCTCAGCAGGCAGATTCTTTTCCTGATCCCGCTTGTTGTCATCCTTCCTGGCTTTTACGAGCTGGACGGAGTCTGGGCAGCTTACCCGATCTCGGATGTTCTGTCGTTTTTGCTCTCAGGATACCTGCTGCTCAGAATATACAGGATTTTTAAAGAACATCCGGGCTCTCCGGGAATTACCGCTGCTAAAGAACTGGCAGTTTCCAGAGGGGTTGAATCAAGTCTGGATCGCTGAAAAAGATAAACCGTGAAAGAAGGAAAGGTTTCTGCCTTTTCCTTCCTCTTCTTTCCCTCTTATTTTTTCAGGCACAGCTAAAGAATCTCCGCCTTCATGGAACAATGTTCAGAATCACTGTTTCAAAAGCAGTTTGAACCTGAGTTACATACTTTTTTACATCAATCAAATTGAGGTGACACGAATGAACTGCAGCGAATTGAAAGAGGGTCAGGTTCTTGTCTGTGAAGGGTGCGGGTTTGAGCTCAAAGTTGTAAATGCATGTGGGGAAGCCTGCTGTTCGACCGATGCCTGCTGTATCGGCAACATAACATGTTGCGGGGAGCCGATGAAAATAAAACAATAATCAGAGAAATAGAGAAAAAAGAAATTGCAGGGATTTTGGAAGAAATTAACTGGAAAAATTTGAGTGATAAGAATTATTGGACGAAATTAAGTTAAGAAATTGAGTATAAGAATTGAGTATAAGAAACTGAGTACAAAAAATTGAGCCAGAGTTTGGATCAAACTAAAATATTAAGGCTTTTCTGAAGCCTGAATCTTAAAATTCCTTTTACCTGCTGTTTCTTTTTCTTTTTCCTTTTTCGAGAATACCTGCATCAATGTAATTGCTGCATAAGAACTGAAAAACCAGGCAATAAGTGCGATCTCCAGGGATAAACCCCAGAGATTCAGGTGTTCCATACAAAAAGTAGCCGTAAGCACGCAAACAGCACAGCCGATCATCCCTGCGCTGGCTCCGAGAGCAATATCCGATGCCTGTTCGGAACTCCCGAAGTGGCCTGCCATAATTACGGCTGCAGCCATTACAGCCGGAAATGCGGCAAAGACCCCTGCAAAGGATTTTGAGGGAAGGTGCTGAAGCAGGATGTAACAGGCAGCAACAGCCGTGCCCCCAAAAACAAACCTTATGCCGAGATCCCGAAGATCAAGTTCCATTAAAAATACTCCTGAATGAATCTGATTTTAGTTTGTCTGATTTTAGTTTTTCTAAATCTGGTTTTTCTAAACCTGGCTTTTCTAAATTTAGTTTGTCTGATTTTTTTCTTTTATCCGTTAACGTTTTTTTTCCGGCATTCGGTTTGATTTTGTTCAGAATCAGAACCATGTAAAATAAATAACCGGGGCGAGCACAGCCCAGAAGAGGAGAGAGAGGCTCAGGCCTGTTTTCCATCCGTATTTTAGTATTAAATAGCTGGCTGCGAGGGCACAGCATATATCTGCCGACATTCCCACAAGTGCCCCTCTGGAAAGCTGCTCGGAAACTGAAAGCAATTCACTACCTTCGTATTCCATGCTCAGGCCCGCAACCGCTGCAAGGTAAACCGCAGGAAAAGCCGCAAAAACGCCTCCAAGCCTGCCTCCGAAACTCCGGGCAACCAGCCTTGAAGCCACAACCGCAGTTCCGCCAAAAAGAAAACGGAGAATAATGGGAGAGATACCAGTAATGAGCATTAAGTCCCGACCTGTCACTGAAAAGTTATCTATTTATAACGGTGGATTTTAATCATCAAGCCTTAATTATCAAGCCTTAATTATCAAGCCTTAATTATCAAGCCTTAATCATCAAGCCCGTAATTTTCCCGGATTTCCGATTCCTTCAATACCCTGAGACCGAGCTTCTCAAGAATTTCAGAGATCTTTTTCCTGTCTTCGCTTTTCATGGATTTCCTATCAAAATAAGCAAATTCGGCACCGGATTTTTCAACAGCCTGCCTTACAAGGGCTTCGTCCACGAATTCTAACTGGTATTTTGGGAAATTGTGCCCGAAAGAAATTTTTGTTTCAAGCAAAAGCCCGGTCTGGCGCATGGCATAATGCCCTCCCCCGAACCCAACTGCGACAGGAACTTTTTCAAGGGAAACTGCAAGTATGGATTTTGCTGCCACCTCTCCTGCGTCAGGGTCTTCCCACTGCTTCTCAGTGCTGCCTATCTCGGCATAAATTGATGGGACAGAGAGTTCTGTCGGGCCGTGGTGGGTCACTTCAAGGGTTACATCATACTTCAGCCCTTTCTCTCCTGCAAGCTTTTTCATCCCGCTCAGGATCGACTTCATAGCAGCAGGTGAAGAGACTGCAAGCTCTTTAGGGTGACCCCCAAGCCTTGCTTCTCCTGAAGGGTTTCCTGTGCAGTGTACGGTGAGAGAATTAATTTCTTCTTTGCTCCTGTGCTTGGAGGCAAAAATTATCAGGGAAGCCGGCAGACCTGCAGCTTCAAGCTTTCTGTCAAGCCCGTCCTGAAATACATGAATCTCTTCTATGTCCACAAGTCTGAATTTTCCGTCTATTGATTCTCTGGCTGCCGAAAATCCGGACTCCGGCGGTAGTTCCAGGTTTTTCCATTCGGTCAGGTTCAAAAGGTGATTTTTGATGTTCTGGCTGGCAAGGTCTGGGGCAGAACAGATTATGGTGATTTTTGAATTATTAACATTTTCTGGGATTATATCTGTCATTGTCGGATCAGTCCGGTTCCTTCTGAATTTATTCTGTATCAAATTATTCTGTATCTATTCTGGATTTTTGTTCAGAAACAATTGCCTTTAGAATTCGTAAAGATAGATAAAGCCAACCCTGAAGTTTCACGAGCGTATCTCCAGTTCTGCTCCACAGCGTTTGCAGAATTTCGCATCACTTTCATGCCCTTCAAAACTGCAGTTCTGGCACACCCTTCCTTTGGTGTACCTGCTTGCATAAGAAATCTCGGACGTGATGATACCTGTCGGGACTGCTATGATGCTGTAACCTGTTATCATAACAACAGAAGCAACCGCCTGTCCAAGGCCTGTTTCGGGGACTATGTCTCCGTATCCGACCGTTGTAAGTGTTATAACTGCCCAGTAAACGCTCGTTGGTATGCTTGTAAACCCATTCTTTCCGCCTTCGATAACGTACATCAGGGAACCGAGTATTACCACCAGATTCAAAACAGTAAAAAGGAACAGGGTTATTTTTCTCCGGCTTGCGCGTAAGGCTCTTATCAATAAGTCAGCTTCCCCAAGGTACTGAACAAGTTTGAGCACCCTGAAAATCCTGAGCAACCGTAAACTCCGGATTACCAGAAGGTATTCGCTCCCTGGCAAAAGCAGGCTGAAATACGCAGGGAGGATTGCTATCAGGTCTATTATCCCAAAAAAACTTGTGGCGTACCGCACCGGCCTGCCGACACAGACCAGGCGTAGAAGATATTCCACGGTAAACATTATTGTGAAAATCCATTCAAGGGAATAGAAAAGATCGCCATAGGACGCCGCAATCTCCTTTACACTATCCAGCATGACAACAATGACGCTGAGCAGGATGGTAACTATCAGGATTTCGTCAAATCTCTTTCCTGCAGGTGTGTCTGCTTCAAATATTATCGTATATAGTGTATTTCTCCAGTCATCATCAGGCGGCTTATTTTGTGGGCTTTTTTTCACTGATCCAGCCATGTTAACATCCACGCAGCAGGAATTTGATACACAATTCCAGTTTTTGAATATACATTTATAAAGTAATTACCGTTATGAAATCATCTTCTCTAAAATGATTACGCCCACATATGTTTCGAAGAGTAATAAGTATTTCTTAAAGTGGCGTCAGTGCTTGTTATTTGCATTGAAACGGAATGGTTCAGGAAAGCTATTATACCCGGTTCACAGGGCAGCTGAATGCCGCAAAAATAAGGAGGAAATTCGTTTTTGCAGGGCCTGCTTTCTGACAGGCAGAGCCCTGCTTTTCTCGTGAAAAAAAGAAAACGGTTTTTAAAAGTTGCCGTTATCGAGCTCAGCCAATGTGGATGTAGTTGTCCACAAGCTTCCTGATCTCTTCATTCTTGCCGTAGAGTTTCTCGCTCAGCTGGTAGTCGTTGTAGGATTCAAGGTTGCTGATAATTCCGTCAAGCATACCCTCGGTAAAGACATCATACTGCATGAAGATATCTTTCTGTTTCTTAAGAGCCTGGGCGGACTCGTAGCAGGAAGCAGGCAGGTGCTCAAGCTGGGCAAGCCTGTCTTTGTGCTCTTCTTTGAAGATGTTCACGTTGATGTAGAGCTTATCTGCTAGCTCAAGGGAGTTGTCCATCTGGAGCCCGTGGCGGGTACCTACACAGAGACCGGTGAGGAGGAGGTAGATGTCAGCAGAACCGTCTGCAGCACGGAACTCATAAGTCTGTTTGTAGTAGTGTTCTTTGAGTTCTTCGCTGTAGTTCGGGTTTGCAATGGTGATCATCTTGCTGGCTTCTCCGGACCAGCCGAGAGGCACACGGATAAGTGCGGAACGGTTCCTGTCTCCCCAGCAGATGTTGGTTGGTGCTTCCTGGTGAGGCACAAGGCGCAGGTAGGATGTAGGAATTGTGTTTCCAAAAGCAGTGATTGAACCGGCAATGTCAAGGCATCCAACGATGGCCTTCTTTGCGGCATCTGTGAGCTTTCCGCCATTTTCGACTGTTGCGGTCTTGCCGTCTTTCAGGAGCTTCATGTGGATGTGGAGCCCGCTTCCTGCCTTTCCGACAGTGATCTTGGGGGCGTAGCTGACTGAAACACCGTACTGAGCTGCAAGCATCCTGAGGATCCATTTTCCGATGAGCAGGCGGTCAGCAGCATCCTCGAGGCTTGTTGTTTCAAACTCGATTTCATTCTGCTCATAGTAATACTTGTCATCGGTAAAGTTTCCGACTTCGGAGTGTCCGTATTTGATTGTTCCGCCGGCTTCGGCAATTGCGAGCATGGCATCTTTCCTGAGCTGGTCGAACTTGGTGAAGGGGCCTGCTTCGTGGTATCCTCTCTGGTCAACTGCAGGGAAGTCGGTGTCAATCATTTCTTTGTCGCTGATGATGTAGTATTCGAGTTCAGCCATTGCGTTTAACTCGTACCCGGTCTCTTCCTTCAGAACAGCATGAGCTTTCTTCATGATGTTTTCAGCAGAGCTTGCAAGAGGGTTTCCGTCCTTGTCAAAGTAAGAGCAGAGCAGGTCAAGGGTAGGGATTTCCTCAAACGGGTTTACAAAAGCAGTGCGGTATTTAGGGACAACATAAAGGTCGCTTGAGTCGGCTTCTATGTATTTGAATAGGCTTGAGCCGTCCACTCTTTCTCCGGTAGAAAGCACATTGTCGAGGTGTTCCTCGTTCCTGATGATGAAGCTGAGGGCTTTGAGCCTGCCATCTCCGCCAACGTAGCGGAAGGTCAGCATCTTAATACCGTTATCTTTGACGAATTTGATGATGTCATCTTTGGTGAATTCACTTGCTGGCTTTTTAAGGTACTGTACCAGTCTGTTTGGATTCAGTTCTACTGATGATGTTTTCATAAATATCCCTTCTTTATGGTTGTATATTCGAGTATCAAAGCCTCAATTCAATACTGAATATTTCAGGCTCCAGTGTACCCACATTAATCATAAATTTGTGAATTATGGCCTGCTAGGAAGAAGATAACTTACTGCTGTCTATATAAGCTTTTCTTTCCCCCCGGTTTTTCTGAAAAGCTGCGTCCTGAAAAAAGGCATTAATAGACTGTATGTTTCCTGTTTCTCCATACATTATCTTTTTTAGAAAATTGCCTGTGCATGCATCAGACGGTCACAGCTAATACATATATTGGACGAATACATATAGACTGATTATAAAAGCTGTCGGATGAAAAAGCTATATTCAGGCCTTTAATTCATTCATGCTTATTTAGCCGGCACTGTAACGGGGATGAAAAATATGAAAAATTATAATATTCCGGAAATAGCCCGGAACGTATTCTGGGTTGGGGCAAAGGACTGGAACCGCAGGATGTTTGACGCTCTGATTCCTCTGCCTCAGGGGACAAGCTATAACGCTTACCTTGTAAAAGGAGAAAAGAAAACAGCCCTCATAGATACCGTAAACCCGGGATTTGAAGAGGAGTTCGAACAAAAAATAAACCTTGTTTCCGACCTGGAAAAGCTTGACTATCTGGTCATGAACCATGCCGAGCCTGACCATTCCAGCGCGATTCGTTATATTATGGATAAGGCTCCTGACTCCATACTTGTCGCGACTGAAAGGGGAATAAAGATGGCAGGCCTTTATCATGAGCTTCCTGAAGATCGCATAAAGGTTGTTGCTGAAGGGGACAGCATCGACCTTGGCGGGAAGACTCTCCGCTTCATAGAAGCGCCCTGGCTCCACTGGCCGGAAACCATGTTTACATATCTGCCGGAAGAAAGAGTACTTTTCCCATGTGATTTTTTCGGAGCTCATACTGCCCAGGGAGTTTATGACGACGACCTGGAAGACCTTATCCCCCTGGCAAAACGCTATTACGGGGAAATAATGATGCCCTTCAATAAAATGGGGGCAAAGGCTCTTGAAAAAATAAAGGACCTCGAGATTGACATTATAGCTCCAAGCCACGGGCCGATATATAAGAATCCAGAGAGGATACTTGAGCCTTACAGAAAATGGACTGCTGGAAAAACTGAAAATAAAGCCCTTGTTGTCTATATAAGCATGTGGGGCTCAACAAAAGAGATGGTAAATGCAATTGCAGAAACTCTTCTTAAAGAAGGAGTTGATGTAAGGATGTATGACCTTGCGGCCTCAGACCTGGGGGATGTTGCCAGAGAGCTTGTAGACTCAAGAGCCATTATACTGGGGACTCCTACAGTGCTTGCAGGAATGCACCCGCTTGCCCTGTACGGTGCTTACCTGGTAAAAGCGCTCAAACCTCCGGCTAAATACGGAGTTGTCCTGGGGTCATTCGGCTGGGGAGGAGGAGCATTGAGACAGGCAGGAGATATCCTGACCCCTTCGAGTATGGAAGTTGTTGGTACGCACCAGGTTAAGGGCAGGGCGAAAGAGGAAGACCTAAAGAAAATAGAAGAGATAGGCAGGCAACTTGCTCAAAAAATGAAAGCTTAAAAGTATACTTCTAAGACTGTACAGACCTGACATTCCTGCGAAACTGCATGAGAAAACAGCGCTGAGAGCTCCGGTATTACCGGGTGTCATTTTGCCTAAAAACAGCAATTTTAATTTTTCGGGAATATCTTCAAGTGTCAATAATATGACGTATTAAAAGCGGCTCCAGAAAGCCTCCCCAAAGACATAATGCTCTCAGCCCGTGCATTTTCCTGGAATAAATTAAAAATATGTTTTTCCTCTCAAAACCAGTTCTCTAAACGTTTTTTTCTGTGATGTAAGCAGGGAGCTTATTATGGAAGAAAAATCCGATTTAAAAAGAGACCTGAGTTTGGTTGAGATTACTCTAACCGGAATTGGCAATATTCTCGGAGCCGGAATTTACGTGCTTATGGGAAAAGCTGCCGGTCTTGCGGGCAATTTTGTCTGGTTCTCTTTTCTGTTTGCCGGTGTCACTGCCGCACTTTCCGCTTTCAGCTACATGGAACTATCATCCATGTATCCGCGGGCGGGAGCAGAGTATGAGTTTGTAAAAAGAGCTTTTGGAGAACGCACAGGACTTTTTGCCGGGCTCCTTGTGGTCTATTATGTGACAATCACAAGTTCTGCTGTTGCTCTCGGGTTTGGGAGGTATTTCAGCAGCCTTTTCGGAGCTAGCAGTCTGGTCGGGGTAGCTGGCCTTTTTCTTTTCCTCAGCCTTGTCATGGTCTACGGTGTCAAGGAATCTGCCCGGCTGGCTGTTTTTATCAGCCTGATAGAACTTACCGGTCTTCTGGTGATTGTTTATGCAGGGTTCCCTTATATCGGGACAGTAAATTATTTTGAGGCTCCGGACCTCGCAGGGCTGTTTGAAGCTTCTGCCCTGATTTTTTTTGCATTTCTCGGTTTTGAGGATATCGTCAGGCTGTCCCAGGAAACAAAAAATGCAGAGAAAACAACCCCAAGAGCCCTGATTATCGCGATATCAGTTACGGTTTTCCTCTATGTCTGTGTGGCCATAGCTTCCGTAAGTGTCCTCGATTTCCGCGTGTTAGGGCTCTCGGAAGTGCCGCTTGCGGATGTCGCGGCTGTAGCTTTCGGAAATGACGCTTTTGTCCTTCTGTCCTGGATCGCTCTTTTTTCCACAATGAATACCGTACTTGTGGTCATGCTCGGAGGGTCAAGGATTGTCTACGGGATGGCAGATGCAGGATCTTTTCCCAGAGCCCTTGCACGCGTACATCCCCGCTTCAGAACCCCCTGGGCCGCAATTTTCGGAATTGCCTTTATCTCGGGTTTTTTTGTCCTTCTGGGAGACATAACAACCGTAGCAAATATTGCTAATTTTATGATCTTCATAGTCTTTTTTATGGTTAATGTCTCCCTGATAAAACTCCGTTATGCAGAGCCGGAAAGACATCGTCCTTTCAGGGTCCCTGTCAGCATAGGGCGTTTGCCGCTCTTCCCATCACTCGGCGCATTATCTGCTGTTTTTCTTTTTTCTCAGATCAGCCTCGAGATCATGGCTTATGGTTTTTTCCTTATAGTAATAGGGTTCATAATTGTCCTGATAAGAACCCGAAAAATCCCTCCCTGACTCTGAAGCCGGGACTATGAGGGTTCGAATTGTTAAAATATGATCTTAATTTTAGTTTTTCTATTATTATCGTAATTTTAGTTTTCCCATTATTATCGTAATTTTAATTCTCTTATTCTTAATTCTGCATATTGATTCAAAATAATTCAAAAGTTTGCATGAACATCTATAAATAAAATAAATAGTAAACAGCGTTTTTTCTGGTTTTTTATTGTTTTTATGGCTTAATATTGCTCAAATATGGATTTATTCCTTTAAGCAGGCTTTATTTGCTCATTCCTCTGTTACAGCCCTTTTTTACATGTTTAAACTGCAGGTCTATTTTCTCAGAAAAGATCAGCGTTTCTGAGAGGTTTTATGCCAATATATTTGCTTTAAATGCTTTTAATAGGATAATAAAGCTTATTTGTAGCTTTAATTAATTAATAAAACTTAATTACACTTTTCTACAAAATCTGACGATTTATATTGAATATTTTTAGATTTTAGATGTTTTTGAGTCTGTATATTCAACAAGAATTAGTTTTATATACCTAAAACCCTATTTGATTCGTTTTATTTCAGGGATTATCTATATTATTTATTATAAATCCCGTAACCAGAATGAATCCGTAATATACTAAAAATTTATAAACAGAACTGCCTAAATATAAATCATAATTATTGTCAGTTTTGCTTACAAGTTAATCAGGTTAAAAAGGGAGTAGATATGAGAAAAGAGCCTTATGAGTTCCCGCTGGATGATTACATCTCAAGAGAGGAATTTAATAAAATCAAAAAATTCTCGCGGGATAAAGAAACACCGTTTTTGATCGTCGACCTTCAAAAGATCGAACGAAGCTACGACGAACTTGTAGAGCATATGCCTTTTGCAAAAATACATTATGCTGTTAAGGCGAATCCTTTAGATAAGGTAGTGCTTGCCCTGAAGAGAAAAGGTTCCAATTTTGATGTGGCGACCATTTACGAGCTTGACCAGTTGATAAGGCTCGGGGTGGAACCTGAGAGGATAAGTTACGGGAATACAATAAAAAAAGAAAAAGACATAGCTTATGCCTATGATAATGGAGTAAGGCTCTTTGTTACGGATTCCGAAAGTGATTTGAAAAAATTAGCCAGAAGAGCTCCAGGTTCCAGAGTCTTTTTCAGGATTCTTACGGAAAGTGATGGTGCTGACTGGCCCCTTTCCAGAAAATTCGGCTCCCATCCTGACCTGATATATAAATTGATTTTAAAAGCTGAAAAGCTCGGGCTTGAACCTTACGGTCTTTCCTTCCATGTAGGCTCCCAGCAGAGGGATATAGGACAGTGGGACAATGCAATTGCCAAGTGTAAATATCTCTTTGAGGCAGTAGCTGAAAAAGGAATCCATCTGAAAATGATCAACCTCGGTGGAGGCTTTCCTGCAAAATACCAGTCTCAGGCGCATGACCTTGAAACATATGCACATGAAATCCGCCGCTTTTTGCATGAAGACTTCGGGGAAGAGCTTCCTGAAATTCTTATCGAACCGGGCAGGTCTCTGGTTGCCGATGCGGGCATAATCGTAAGTGAAGTCATTATGATCGCAAAGAAGGCAAGGTTTAACCAGTACAAATGGGTTTACCTTGACATAGGAAAGTTTGGCGGCCTCATCGAAACCCTTGACGAATGCATCAAATATCCAATTTTCTGTGATAAAAAAGGATGTGCAGAAGAGGTTATACTTGCAGGCCCGACATGCGACAGCATGGATATTCTTTACGAGCACCATAAGTATTCTTTTCCCCACACCATGAGAGACGGCAACAGGGTGTATATTTTCACTACCGGAGCCTATACCCAGAGTTATAGCTCCATCTGTTTTAATGGCTTCCCGCCCCTGAAAGCCTATGTTATCTAAAGGGCATCTGCCCTTTTATTTCTATTTTGAAATAGCTATTCCTGTCTGAAATTTTTCCTTATTTTTACTACTATACTTCTTTTGAAGTATATTTATGTCCTGTTAAATGTTTTAAACCGAGCAAAATATATGTTGAGATAAAATCTTTAGATGGCAAATTATTTTTTGAATCGGTTATGATATATATTTTTATGCTGTTATAGAGTACGCACAGGTTGGGAGCAAACGCATTTTCTCTCAATCTTGCGGGGTTGGATCATCTTAGGGGTCTGGCTAAAAAGATCCCTATTCACTATGAATGGCATTTATCCTCAAATAAAGAAACAAAAAACAGACATGAAATTCTTCGACAACAGGCGCAAAAAATGAAAGTCAGAAGTACTTTCATGCCAGGAAAACCAGAAAACAAAAATCCGTATATTTTTTTCATTTTCACTTATATATCGGGCTTTTTACATTTTCGTTCTTAACTTTTTTCCTTCAACTTTTTTTAATAAAATAATAGAATATCCATTTCATTTATTCATTTTATTTTTTTGCTATTAAATATTTTTACCGGAAATAAATTTTTGATGGGATTAAAAAAATCTATCATCATGGATATTTTTAATCGGTGATGATATATATGTCTACATGATTATAAAACGGATGTAGATTGAGAGTAATAGGGTTTCCTCTCAATTTCGGGTTGGATCGCGGGTAGGGACCTCGAGAATAGGGACTCGACCCCTGCCCATCTGCTTCTAAATCAGTTATTTTCAAACTAATATTAAGCTTGATTATTACTTTTTTTATACTGTTCTGTTTTTGATAAGCTTTATGACAGCACATCATTTTAAAAATCTGTACTATTCTTTCAATTTTATATTTTATTAAGAAAAATATTTTAATATCATTGAAACTTTCAATTCTGGAAAAATCATTAAATTCAGATGAATTTTATGTTACTAACACTTTTTTGAATCGATTATGATATATATCTCGATAGCATTATGAAAAGTGCGTAGATTGAGAGTATAGGGTTTCCTCTCAATCTCGGGTTGGATCGCAGGTAGGGACCTCGAGAATAGAGACTCGACCCCTACCATCTACTTCTAAACTGAATAAAAATTAAACCTGATCTTAATTAATCTTCAATAAATCCCTGTATATAACTGCTAATTCTCGCTCTGATATAACTACTTCTAAATTAATTTTGAGGGAAACTTTCTGTTTTTTATAATGTCTTTATTTTAAATAAACCTTATGAGCGTTCCTAAATCTCTTACTTTATTCAATCAGTCTTCCCGCCAGTTATAATTTCCTTTTCAGCTGCTTCTTTGAAATCCTGCTATGTAAAATATGAAGCCAAAAACTATCAGGGAAGACCTGAAAAGCGTATCACGGAAAAAAAGTCAAAAAAGGATCACAGAAGATGATTCAGGATCACAGAAGATAATTCAGGATCACAGAAGATAATTCAAAATCAGATTATAATTCAAAACAGATAATAAAAGAAAAGTCAAAAAACGTATCATAAAAAAGTCAAAAACAGATCACAGAAGATGATTCAATAAGCATATTACAGAATATGGTTGGAGAACGGCAAAATCTAGCTGGAGAGGTAATGACTGTTTTGCCGTTCTATCCAGATACGACTTTTCACAACTATTTTAATGTTTCTTCAGTTTATTGCCTGAATAAAGGCTTTCAACAGGCAGATACAACTAAAGTATCTATAAGTCATGAGCGCATGGGATGGGGAGAAATGTGAAAAAAAGATTACAGGCGAGCCAGAAGTTTTCCCGCCTGTTGTGAGTTATTTATTGCTTTCTCTGTAGTTATTTATTGCCTCTCTGTAGTTATCAATTTTTTCTGCTTTCTGTCTTTCCGACGGATTATATTTTTACGTTCTCTCTTGCCCATTCTGCACCGGCTTCGAGCATCTGCTGGTTAAAAGCGATAACTCTGGGTTTGCCTGCAAAGTTTTCGGCAAGAGCTCCTTTAAAGGCTTCTTCTTCAAGCCCTGTTGCGTTAAGGCCAAGCAATACGCCGAGCATGAACGAATTTGCAGCCCTTTCATCGCCCGCTTCTTTGGCTTTTTCGGTTGCAGGAACTGAAACAGCTTTTACACCTTCAGGGGTCTCGGCTTCCCCGATGGTTGAGTCGTAAAGGATAAAGCCTCCTTTTCTTACAGCTCCTTCGAACCTTTCCAGAGAGGGGCGGTTCATGGCTATAAGGATGTCAGGTGTGTAAACCGTAGGAGAGCCTATGGGCTGTCCTGAAATCACCACCGAGCAATTTGAAGTCCCTCCGCGCTGTTCCGGTCCGTAGGACGGGAACCAGGAAGCGTTGAGGTTTGCTTTAACCCCTGCCTGCGCAAGGACAATGCCCATACTCAGGACCCCCTGCCCTCCGAAACCTGCAATCTTGGTCTGGATAGGGGCAAAGTCAGCTCTGACAGGTTTTTCTCCGGCATCCGCTTCAATTCCGTAAAGCTTCTCAAGGGATTCGGTTGTGAAATCGCTGACCCCGCGGTAAAGAGGTTCGGTTGATTCGAAATCGTCCCTGAAATTCCTGAGAGGGAATTCCTTTTCCATCTCTTCGTTTATGAAACTGACAGCCTGCTCTGCGTCCATCCTGAGGTTGGTAGGGCAGGCTGCAAGGACTTCTACAAAAGCATAGCCTTTGCCGTCACGCTGGACTTCAAGCGCTTTTCTAATGGCTTTTCTTGCTTTTCTAATGTGGGAGATATCCGAGACCGAAACTCTTTCAATAAAAACCGGAGCCTTCAGGTTGTCCAGAAGCTCGCACATATGAAGGGGATAACCTGCAAATCTGGGGTCGCGGCCTTCAGGGGTTGTTGTTGTCTTTTCCCCTATCAGGGTTGTGGGAGCCATCTGTCCGCCCGTCATGCCGTAAACGGTATTGTTTACGAAAAAGACTGCAATCTTTTCTCCCCTGTTTGCTGCCTGCAGGGTCTCGTTAAGTCCGATTGAAGCAAGGTCCCCGTCACCCTGGTAGGATATAACCACAGCATTTTCTTCAGCCCTTGAGACACCTGTACCAACTGCAGGGGCACGCCCATGGGCTACCTGGATGTTGCCGGTATCAAAGTAATAATAAGCAAAGACCGCACAGCCCACAGGGCTTATCATAACTGTCCTGTCCTGTATCCCGAGGTCGTCAATTGCCTCGGCAATGAGCTTATGCAAAACCCCGTGACCGCAGCCAGGGCAATAGTGGGTGGCTGTTGAGGCTGCCCCTCCTTTGCGGGGATAGTCCGAATACAGCGCATTTGGCTTCCTTATAACCTTTTCTCCGTTGATGATTTCTGCTGCCATTTTCATGCCTCCCCTGAAATCTTTCTTATCCTGTCCATGATCTGGTCGAGAGTGATAAGATTTCCTCCCATACGGTTTACCAGTTCAACAGGCCTTGAACAGCCGATAGCAAGCCTGATGTCGTCTATCATCTGCCCGTTGCTCATCTCCACTGAGATAAAAGAGCACCCTTTATCCGCGAGGGCTTTCAACTGCGCCTCCGGGAAGGGGAAAAGTGTCTTTGGCCTGAAAAGTCCGACTCTGATTCCTTCCTGCCTTGCAAGGTCAACCGCCGACCTGCAGATCCTGCTGCTTATCCCGTAAGAAACAAGCACTATTGAGGCATCTCCGGTCATGTATTCTTCGTAATCTACCTCATTCTGTTTTATCAGCTCGTACTTTGACTGAAGCCTCTCATTGAAGGCTCCGAGTTCATTAAAGTCCAGGAAGATTGAGGTTATCAGGTTAGGTCTTGTTTCGGCTGTGCCGTTAACTGCCCAGCTTGTGTCGATTTCCGGGTTGAGTGCTTTCTTCGGGAACTCAAGAGACTCGATCATCTGCCCGAGAACTCCGTCAGCGAGTACAACTGCAGGGTTCCTGTATTTGAAAGCAAGTTCGAAGGCTTTCATGGTAAAGTCGCACATCTCCTGCACGGAATTGGGGGCAAGTACGATGTTTTTGTAGTTCCCGTGCCCCCCGCCTTTCACGACCTGGTTGTAATCTGCCTGTTCAGGTCCTATGTTTCCAAGCCCGGGACCTGCTCTCATAACATCTATAACCACGCAGGGAAGTTCTGCACCTGCCAGGTAAGAGATACCTTCCTGCATCAGGCTAATTCCCGGACCTGAAGAAGATGTCATTACCCTGTGGCCTGCTGAGGCTCCCCCGTAGACCATATTGATTGCAGCCTCCTCAGACTCTGCCTGCACGAATTTTCTTCCTATCATGGGGAAATATTTGGAAGCATCGTGCAGAATCTCACTTGCCGGAGTGATGGGGTATCCGAAGAAACAGTCGCATCCGGCATAAAGTGCACCAACAACTATTGCGGAGTTGCCTTTTATGAGTTGTGTTGCCATCTTTTTTCCTCCTTCTGCCTTATTCGGCTTCCTCCTTTTTCAGGGGAATATGGATTTCCAGTGCCAGAGGCTCGGGGCAGGTATAATAGCAGCTCGCACAGCCTGAGCAGCCTTCCCCTTTATACTCTATGTAATGGTAACCCCGCGCATTCAGGTTCTCACTCATGAAAAGTACGTCCTTGGGGCAGGCAAGAAGACAGCGCCCACATGCCTTGCACTCCAGAATATTGATAACAGGGTACGGTTCTTTCCGATCATTTTTTGCCATATAGAATCCTCACGCTATTCTTCCAGTCCCTGTTTTTCTCCGGCCGGTTTATATGGCAGACAGGAGAGCCTATCATTTTTAAGGGGCTTTCTGAATTCTTATATGCTCTTTAATTTTTCTTGAATTTTACTTATTAATAACAGCGATTTTGATTACAGTAAATTGAGAGTAAATCCGAATCCTTCTTTAAGCGAATTTTGAGAAAAAGTTTAAGGTACTTATCTCTTTCCTTTCTTTTTCCTTTTGCTAATTCAATCGGATTCACTGCTCAGAAAAATCTCTTACTGAGTCTGGTCTTTGTCCCTGATTTCAACCCTGCGGATTTTTCCGCTGATGGTCTTCGGAAGCTCTGGAACAAATTCCACTATCCTGGGATACTTATACGGAGCTGTAACGTTTTTGACATGGTTCTGCAGCTCTTTTTTAAGGGCATCACCTGGAGTATAATCTCTGGTGAGCACTATTGTCGCCTTAATGACCTGCCCTCTTACAGGGTCCGGGACTCCCGTGATTGCACATTCGAGAACAGCAGGGTGCTGGATAAGGGCACTTTCCACTTCAAAGGGCCCAACTTTATATCCTGAGGTCTTGATTATATCATCAGCCCTTCCCACAAACCAGAAATACCCGTCCTCATCCATCCAGGCCATATCTCCTGTATGGTAATATCCATCATGCCAGGTTTCCTCAGTCTTTTTAGGGTCTTTTCCATAGTGAGCAAAAAGCCCCACAGGCTTTCCTGCCATTGTATTGATTACGATTTCCCCTTCCTCTCCAACTTCACAGAGCCTTCCGTCCCTGTCCATAAGTTCGATCTTGTATCCGGGAACCGGCTTTCCGATAGATCCCGGTTTTGGCTCCATCCACGGGAAGGTAGCAATCGTAACAACTGTTTCGGTCTGTCCGAACCCTTCCATAAGCTTTATTCCTGTAAACTCAAGGAAACGGTTGAAGACCTCGGGGTTAAGGGGTTCGCCTGCAACTACCGCATATTTCAGGGTACTGAAATTATAGTGGGAAAGGTCTTCTTTTATCAGGAAACGATAGATTGTCGGAGGGGCGCAGAAGGTCGTAACCCCATACTTTGAGGCTTTTTCAAGCATGTGTTTTGCTTCAAACCTGTCATAATCATAGACAAAAACCCCACATCCGGCTATCCACTGCCCGTACAGTTTGCCCCACACACATTTTCCCCAGCCGCTGTCAGCAACAGTATAGTGCAGGCCGTTATCCTCAACATTTTGCCAGTATTTTGCGGTCAGGATGTGCCCGAGAGGGTAGGTATTGTCGTGTTCGACCATTTTAGGGAAACCTGCTGTCCCTGAGGAGAAATAAACAAGGCAAATATCTTCATTCTTTGTTGCAGCCTCACCAGTAGGGCGTTCAAATTCCGGGGAAGCTTCCTCAAGCTCTTTTCTGAAATCGATCCAGCCTTCCCGGGCTTTACCTCCCACCATGGCTTTTTTGAGCGGGACGTCCCCGCATTCCATATGGGCTTCGTCGACCTGCTCAGGGACATCGTCCTCCGATATGCAGACAATCATCTTTAGCCCGGCTTTTTCTATTCTGTATACTATGTCCCGGGTTTTCAGCATATGAGTCGCAGGAACGGCAATAGCCCCTAGCTTGTGGAGACCGAGGATACAGAACCAGAACTCGTAACGGCTCTTCAAGGTCAGCATTACATAGTCGCCTTTTCCGATGCCGTGTTTTACAAAGAAGTTTGCAGCCCTGTCACTATAATATTTCATGTCTTTGAAAGTAAAGACCCTCTCCTCTCCATAGTCATCACACCATACCATGGCAATTTTCTCAGGAGAGTCTCTTGCGTAGGCATCAACAACGTCATAGGCGAAATTGAAATTTTCAGGGACCAGGATTTTGAAGTTTTCCTGGAAATCCTCATAGGATTCGAAATCGGTTCTGGAAACAAATTGGCTTAGCAAGGAAGTCATTCTGGACACCCGTTTTATTCTAATTTTTGAATGTTTTATATCTTTTAAAACTTCAGGAAGCTTTATTATTTGAAAAAGCTTTCAGAGCTTTTTCTGATTCCGAGTTTTATGCGCATTTTTCAGTTATTCCGGCTGGGTTAATCTGTCACATTCAATCCGGGTTACATAATTACTGCCAGGAACTTGGCGGTTTTTCCGTTCATGGCTTCCATGGCATGCTGATAGTTGGAATCAAAATAAATGGAATCTCCCTCATTGAGGATAATTTCGTTGTGATGGATGTAAACCTTCAGGCTTCCCTCGAGCACGTAATTGAATTCCTGCCCTGGATGGGAGTTGGTATCGGGTTTTGTTCCCTGAGGCTTGGGGTCGACTGTAACAATGAAAAACTCAGCTTTTTTATGAATGAATTTTTCAGCAAGGTTCTGGTACTTATACTGCTCTCTTCTTTCAACACTTACTCCTTTCCCACTCCTTGTAAGTGTGAAAACGTTCATGCGGGGCTCTTCCCCTGTCAGGAGAGTAGCCATGTCCACCTGCAACCTGTGTGCAATTTCAAAAAGAATGCTTGCCGGAATATCCTCTGTCCCGTTTTCATATTTCTCATAAATTTCCTTTGAAACCTGGAGGTATTCTGCCATTTTTTCAACAGAAATCTCTGACAGTTCCCGCAGTTCGCGGACGCGAGATGCTATTTCCTTTATTTTTTCCTGCATAATCAAACCTTCTCCAGAGGTATTTTTTTAAGAAACCTAACTCGAATATTTACTTAAAAACCTTTGTACTCAACCCGGGACTGCCTGAACCTGTTAAATAACAAAGTTTTTTCCAGAACCAATGCAAATTATCATAAATATACATTACCATTCAGGTGCCTTAATAAAATTTTCAATCCGGGAATATAATTTTAGTATGTAATACGATTTTAATACCTGCTGCAAACTTAATATTACTGCAAACTTAACATTGCTACAAAATTAACATTGCTACAAAATCAACATTGCTACAAACTTAACATTGCTACAAACTTACATTATGCAAACTTACATTATGCAGACTTAACATCTGCTGCAAATTTAACATTGATGCAAATCTAACTTGATAAGTGTAAATAACAGGTTTTATTTTACCTGTTATTTATCTTTATTTTTATCTGGTTTTATTTTTTATTCACTCTTATTTTTTATTGATTTTAATTTTAATTTCTTTTTTCTAATATTTCTTTAAACCAACAATTTTATATGCTTTACTTATAAAAACTTGTAAGTAAAATTCTGGACCTTTCCCGGGGCTGAAACAATGAACGCAAAAACTATAGAACGAACCTGTTTTTTACTGGCGATTTTAATTCTCATTTTAGTCCCGGATGTCGGAATGGCGTCAGAATTGCATGTTAAGGCAGGAGAATCCATCCAGGGGGTGGTAGATAAAGCACTTCCCGGGGATACTATTTTCATAGAACCTGGAGAATTTAATGAAAGTATCCTAATTAACAAGGAAAATTTAACAATAAAGTCGTCTTCAGGAAATCCTGATAATACAATTATCAAGGGAATAAATGCAGAAAGTTACGTTTTTGAGATAACTGCCATTGGCGTAAATATTAGCGGTTTTTCTATCACTGAAGGGAGATGTGGAGTCTTCCTAAACAGGGTTGACAACTGTACAGTAAATGATAACAAAATCTCAAACCTGGAAGCAGGAATATATCTTTTTGAATCCAGCAATAATCTGTTGAGCAATAATATGGTATATTCGAACCTGGACTGCGGCATCAAACTCTTAAGTTCTCCTGATAACGTAATATACAGAAATTATTTCAATAATACAAATAATGCCAGGGATAATAAGTTTAACACCTGGAACGACAGCAGAGGTAACTACTGGAGTGATTATGAAGGGTCGGACGAAAACGGAGACGGTATTGGGGATTCCGCATATGCTGTCAACCCTGAAGCCGGCAGCATGGATTACATGCCTTTAATGGAATATCTGCATTCTTCTCCGGTGCTGCCGACAGCACGTTTTACCTCAGATATAACAGAAGGATTTGCTCCCCTATCTGTCAGGTTTAAAGATTTCTCCGAAAATGCAACTTCCAGGCTGTGGATGTTTGGAGACGGGAATACTTCAGATAGTCCCAGTCCTTTGCACACTTTTTTTAATGAAGGAGAATATATTGTTTCTCTTATCGTAAGCAACGAAAATGACAGCGATTCAGCATCTGTAACTATAAGAGCCCTGAATGCTTCCAGACAATCCGACCCCGTACTTCCAGAAGCCAAACTTATTTCAAATGCAACAGGAGGTCGTGTCCCTCTTGTTATAAAATTTGTAGACCTTTCCAGAAATGCAGATTGCATTACATGGTCTTTTGGGGACGGAAAAAAATCCTGTTGCCCTGAACCCGAACACACCTTCTGCTGCCCAGGGAATTATACAGTTTCTCTTGTCGCTGGAAATGAAAACGGGACTTCCACCACATGTATAGCCATATCCGTCCTGAAAAATGAAACCGATATGAACACAAAAGAAAATCTCGAGGGTGAGGGAGCTTCCGGCACAGAAAACAAGGGTCTGATAGGCTGTATTACAAGATACATCGGCGGCACTTCTGATGAAGTCCAGGATGATAATGAAGTCCAGGATGAGAGTATTGATGCTGAAGCAACCGGAAACTCAGAACCTGAGAATGAAAGTAAGAGAATAATTCAAGGAATAATTCACAAAGGAGAACTTGAATCTATAAAAAGCTCAGTTGTCTCCACCAAAGATTCAGTTGTCTCTGCTGTCAGCTCAAAGGTTCATACGGAAACCGGGATTTCTCTGGAAAACGGAACCTTAAGGGTTCAAAAGAGCATTGAAGGCTTCATTGATAATCACGCACCAGAATCTTCAAAGAACTCCCTGCCTGAAATGAAGAAAAGAATCGCACCCTGGGTCCCTTCATTTCTGGGGCTTGCCGGGGTAGCTTTCATGGTTTCCATGCTGAAAAGAGGCAGAAGGTCACGAAAGTAACAAAAAAGTAAACCTGCCCGCATCAGAAAAGGAATAATATTGTCGAGAGCTGCTCACAATAAGGGCTACATAAATATTATCGAGAGCAGCTCACAAGAGGGACTACATAAATATTATCAAGAGCAGCTCACAATAAGGGCTACATAATTCTTCTCATGGTTCATGATTTCTTCCTGTGTAGCGTTTTCCAACCATTTTTTCCCACCATGGACCGCATGGTCTCCGCATATAAAGAACATAGTGCCTTTTTCTGCACTCTGGAAAATCATTTCTAAATTTTTGTCAATAGCTTTTGCAGCTTTTTTCATTTCTTTCCAGGTCTCTGCCCTGTGGGAATAGCGGTCAAGGGCTCTCAGGTGCACAGACAGGACATCGGGCTTTTCTTTCATAGCCTGAAGGGCGTATTCTGTTATCCTGCAGTCATAATCCAGTATGTCTTCGGAATTCGGGACCCCGTAAAAGTCTTTTATCCTTCCTCTGAAACTCTCCGCTCCTTCCGTTTCTATTACAGCGGCGGATTTCATGCCTGCCCTGCAAGCCCATTCCATAATACTTCTTAGCCTTGGATTTTCAGAGTTTTTTGCTCTTTCACTATAAATGTCAGCAGTCGAGTAAATATTATGTTCTTCCGGAAGATAGCCAGTAAAGATTGAAGCAATTGCAGGAGATGTAATAGTTGCCGGAGACCTGCATTTGAAAAGCAGTCCACTTTCCGTAATTTCATGCAGGTTTTTCATCACCGGTGAGAGGTGCCGGTAAAGGGAATATCCAAGGCTGTCAATCACTATAATTACTGCCCTTTTACAGCCTCTTTCTTTTGCATAGTTTTCTACCTCAGGAATAGGACTCCCCGAAGGAGGAACCATGGGTATTTTTAACAATCTGGAAATCGTGGGCGCAATGTCAATGGTACTGCATTCTAAAGCTTTCATGGGTCTCCCTTATACTTATATTATCTGGCACAACTGTTTATATGTGTTTCCAGAGCTGCTCTGGTTTTATCTGTTCCGGATTAATGAAAAGTTATTAGCATTATTTTTGGATACCCGGAATAAATATACTCATTAATAAAGCAGTCCAGAAATATTCTGAACTGGAGAAAATGAGTTTGAGGGTCGAGAAATGAGTATAAAATATGAGGAACTTTCTGAAGAATTCCCTGAGGACGGATTTTCTGAAAATGAATTCCTTGAAGAAAGTGAAGAGTTCTCAGAACTTATAAAATATACGATCCCTGGATACATTTTAGGGCTTCTTGCAGGGGTTTTTCTGGATTTCCAGGGATATCAGCGGAGCCCTGTAGGGCAGTGGCTTGTCAGGACTCTCGCTGGAGAAGGGGAGAGCATTTTTGAGGGAATTTTTTCCATCCGCCAGCGCATCCGGAAGGCTGAAGGAAGTATGGCAGAAGCTTATGGCTGGGGAAAATTCTTCGGGATTGCTTTTCCCTGGATAATTGACCTTGGGAGCCGGCTAGCTGGGGTAGATGTTTACGGGGTTGAGGGTTTTTACATCCCGTATTTTTATGCGCTCAGTGACCAGATAGGAGCCAATATTTCAGGTATGCTCTTCCTCAAACGTACTGAAGGATCATGGAAAGCCGGTTTTTCCAGGTATGTCCGTCATCCGGTAATGCTTGCTAGCCTTTTTGTAATCATACTTGTCCCTCTCGGACTGCTTGGTGCAAGAATTCTGGGTTTCAGCCCTACAACTCAGACATTTACAGCCCTCGAGACCATTGCTGCAAATCTCTGCTGGGTCCCGCCGCTTGTTGGGTGGCTAAATGAGAAGTACCGCTGAATTTAAAGAAAAAACAGCAGTAGCGATCAAAAGTTATATATCATCTCAATGACTACATATGTAGTGTAAACACTACATATGACAAAAGTAGTGTCCAGCAAGGTATATCGAAAAAAACAAAATAACTTGATGAGGGTGTAAAAAATGAGGAAAACAATAACAGTAATTCTTATGGGCATACTGCTGATAGGCACTTTCGGAGCGGTTGCTGTCAGTGCAGTTGCTTCGGAAGATGCCGGAAAAGGATACGTTTCTGGGCCCATGAACAGGTGGGCTGCCAGATATGCGGATTCAGGAGATGGTGCAGGGGACCGCTCTTACTGTCCTTGTTACAGGACAGGTGAAACCACAGAGCTTGAGGTCAAAACTGCAGACGAGGCTTATGAAATAGCAAAATCGGAAATCGATGACAGCATTTCCAGAGATGATATATATCAGAAGGGCCGCTGGTGGATTGTCTATTATGAAGATGAAGATGGAATCCGCACTCAGGCAAGGATTGATGCAGTGACAGGTGAAGTATTTACCGGATACAGCACCCCTTCAGGGGCTCAAATGGGCGGCAGGCACGGACGCGGTTCCGGGCATGGCAGAGGTTCTGGAAATTGTATGGGATATGGAAATTAAAGTTGGTTTTAAACCGTATATAATTCCCCCTCTTTTTATTTGCTTCAATCAGCTAATTTTTCAGATTTAGTTTTTATATCAGGCTTTTTTTACCGGGTATTTTTTATATTTAAGGTTGGAATGAGTATTTAAAGGAAAAATAAATTCAATAATAAGCAGTGAATAAGAAAAAATAAAAAATTAAGTGAAAACAAATAAAATAAAAAAATCCAGTTTTTTCGAGGTGAAATGTTTGAACGGTATGGGGTACGGAATGTATGGCTCTTTCTGGGGTTTCTTCCTGAATCTTCTCATTATCCTGCTCATTGCAGGCGTAGCTGTGTTAATGCTTAATAGGTCCGGTTATATGGCTTCCAGGGATAATGAAAGGCTTGTTAAGATCGAAAAAGATATTGAAGATATTAAAAAAACAGTTGAGGATATAAAATCCAAACTGGAAGAAATCTAAAGTTAATATGCTCAAATTTGTCACACTTAAAATAACTTCCAGGAATACTTTAAGATCAGAAAACTATATTGATTTATGAGGGTGCACCAGGTGGAAAAATCACTTCAGCAAATAGTTGAAATTGGCGAAGCCCTCTCTCATCCTGTAAGGTTAAAACTTCTTTATCTTCTGGCTGAAAGAGAGCGGTATGTGTATGAACTCGCCAAAGATCTGGCCCTCTCAAGACAGGTCGTTAACCTTCATTTGAAACGCCTGGAAAAAGCAGGATTTGTTGAGAGCGACCTAAGGCTTGAAGATGATGATATGAGGGCAAAGAAATTTTATCGGCTAAAAGAGTTTGAGGTTTCTCTGAGTATGGAAGATCTCGAAAAGATTTTTGAAAAGCATTCCTGAAAAATAGCCCATAACTTCAATCTTATTTTTGAGCCATTTAGATACCCGTAAAAGTATATTTCCAGATTTCTCATTCACCATTTATGCTCGGATACAGCAGGAAAAACTGTCTATAAAGTGTCTTTCTTCGTCCCAAATCTTTTGTATCCAGAATCAGAACTCCGGATAAACTGATATCTCCATATTTAATACTGTTTAAACAGGCATATATCACAGGATAACCAATCATTATTGGGGTTATCATGGCTACTGGAGTTATTAGGGGCGCGGAGCTTTCGCCATCGTATATTATTGAAGAGATTCTCGGTTTATATCAAAACATAGTGGTTCTGTCCAATGAAGAAATCGTTTATGGTTTATCGGACCGGAACAGGGAGCTTTTTCAGGAGCTTGAGTACCTGGTTAGCCTGGAAGTTGAAGATAGTGTGGTGCAGGATATACTACAAAAAAAAGAGCTGGAGCCAGCATTTACTGAAATTAAAAGATTCAGGAACCTTTATAC
>WPCK01422423.1_pt1 | contig 26730 bp, 20 predicted proteins | sample 5399851 | NCBI WGS metagenome assembly WPCK01 (sample SAMN12869471, study PRJNA574797) | sludge metagenome | isolation source: wastewater treatment of pH11 | place: China:Beijing | collected 2019-05-20 | reverse complement strand
CCGCTTCTTCGGCTCGATCTTAGTTGGTTCGTCCCGCAGTCGCTCAGCCTCTTGCTGATCCTGCCGTAGCAACTCCAGCGTCTCCGTAACATGCGCCAGAAAATATTCCCGCAGAGCCGTCAGCACTTTGCCAAACGCTGGGTCGCGGAGACGATAAAAGATTTGGTTGCCAGTCTTGCGTGTTTGAACGATGTGCTTGTTGCGAAGGATTGCCAGATGCTGAGAGGCATTGGCCTGCTCGACTCCGACTTTTTTGCACAATTCTCCGACGGACTGCTCTCCTTCGTTGAGGTATTCAACAATGGCAACTCGGGTCGGATGTGCCAGGGCTTGAAACACTCCCGCTTTGAATAATCGCATTGACTCAAGCATCGCTTAGCCCACGAACTATCAACTCGTTTAGAATATTCGCATAAGCGAATGTAGCAAAGACTGCCCGCTCAAACAAGAGTGAATCCTTAATCGGAGGATTTCAGCATTTCGGATTTCAACAGTACTTGAACTCGGTTTAGAATGGCCGCTTCGTTAGCGAGACAATCAGTGCAGAGCAATCGGCGGGCAGCCTTAAGATTCCAATTGCAGATTCGCAATCATTTGCACTCTCGGATCTACCCATGAAATACGCGTTACCTCGTGCCGTATACGACTCGATCGGCGCTGGCTATCGTCGTTTTCGCCGTCCGGACCCTCGAATTGCACGCCATATTCGCGCGGCGATTGGCAATGCATCCTCCGTTTGCAATATCGGTGCAGGAACCGGTTCGTACGAACCCACTGACCTTCAAGTAACACCGGTTGAACCGTCGCAACGTATGATCGACCAGCGGGATGACTCAAGTCGAGTTATCCGAGCCAGCGCCGAGGACTTGCCGTTCGAAGATGGTCAGTTTGACGTCGCTATGGCGGTCTTGACTGTCCATCATTGGGCTGATCCAGTGAAAGGCCTCACCGAGATGAAGCGTGTATCGCGTCGCCAAGTAATTTTGACCTTTGAGCCATTGATGATCGATTCGTTCTGGTTGGTCCATGATTATTTTCCGGAGTTCGCAGAGTTCGACAAGAAACACGGCGTTCCGATCGACGTGTACCTTCAAATCCTGAACCGCTGCACGGTAACGCCCGTGAAGGTTCCCTGGGATTGTGTGGATGGCTTCCTAGCAGCCTATTGGCGGCGACCCGAAATGTACCTTGATCCCGCCGTGCGAAATTCCATTTCGTCGTTCGCTTTGCATTCGAGCGATATTGTAGCAGAAGGTATTTCACGCCTCGCGTGCGATATCGAATCAGGCGTATGGGTCAAACGAAACGCAGAACTCCTGGATCTCCAGGAAATGGATTTCGGGTATCGCCTTCTAGTAACAAACAACGTGACCGCTTGAAGTTAGAAAGCAACCAAGAGTCTGCGAATTTTTCAAACTATGGATCCTGATAGAATATCTGATCGCGTGGAACGAAAAAACAGAGCTGTAGGGGGCAGCGGCTGGACATTCGCGATCCGACACCAAGTCAATTGTCGGTGACCAAGTATCCGCCAGCCAAAAACGTATGGAGTGAACAGAACAAACATGGGCAGCAAAAGTGAATTGTTGAAAAAGCTTGGCATCAAGCGTTTGACGACCGGAGAGTATCAAGCCAATTTGTCCGGCTTGAACATGTTTTTCGGTGCCGTTTTAGGCATAGCACTGACCGGCACAGAGATCCTCAACACATGGCAATACGGAGTCATATTGACAGGTCTTGCAGGTATCGTGATCTCAATCTTGTACATTTCCTCGAGTAAAAACAGAATGGCCTATTCAATATATGCCATAGTGATTACGTTAATTTTTCCTGAGGCAATCGATCTGGTGCTCGGGGGTAACAATCTAGTACCCGACAAGATTCGTCCAACGCTCCTGGTCTGGACGCTCATGACTATCCTAGTTGAATTCTGGGCACGCGAGCAAGAACCGCAGGCTTAACTGCGCAATCAACTGAAATCGCCGATGAGTTACTACCGAACGGATCTTGCAACTATTCACGACAGTGGCTTCGATCAGCTTGCCCGGGCTGCGGGACAGACGCTGCTGGCTGAGCTTCGCCGCCGAAACCTGCGAAAAGGAACAGTCATCGACATCGGTTGCGGAAGCGGCATCACCGCCAACATCCTCAGTAACACTGGATATACCGTAGTTGGCGTCGACCTTTCCGAGGCCCACATTCAAATCGCTCGAAAAAAGTTGCCGCATGCGGAGTTTCGCATCGGCTCGTTCATCGACATGGAAGTACCAAATTGCATTGCCGTTTGTGCCATCGGAGAGGTGCTCAACTACAGTTTTGACAATCGAAGCGACAATGCCGCGCGGCAATGGTTTTTCGCGCGAGTTTTTTGCGGGCTGGTGCCGGACGGTGTGCTCCTGTTCGATGTTGCAGGTCCTGAACGTGCGCCAGAACGTCCCATGCGAAACTTCGTTGAAGGGGATGATTGGGCTGTGCTGGTTGAGACATCTGCTGCGGGCGATGAGCTTATCCGTCGCATCGTGACTTTCCGCCGCGTAGGATTGTCGTACCGTCGGGACTCAGAAGAACACCGGCTCCATCTTATCTCACGCAATATGATTGCGACGGAACTTCAATCGATTGGCTTCGGTGTGTAAGAGATCGACCGGTATGACGACTTCGCACTTCCCGACGGGTTACACGGTTTTCTCGCGCATAAGCAACGCTTGAGCTAAGGCAACGAACCATAGAAAGGTATGTTGTTCGAGGAACTAGAGAAAAGCACAGCATCACGCTGCAGAACAGCTAGAACAGCCAGAAATTGCAGGACAAAGCCCTCGCCAAAGAAAAACGAGAAGACAAGCGACATCGTGCAAGTAACTGCAACATGGTGTGGCCCATGCCACATGCTGAGCCGTTTTCTACTCAAAAACCGGCAATGGGAAAAGGACTATATTTGGATCAAGATGGGCCATCGTTGGACTGGTGCCAAAGAGATTATGGACAAGCTTTGAGGCGATGCTGCTGGCGGCATCCCGTGGATGGCCATTTTGGACGCTTCCGGAAATAAGCTGGCAACATCCAATAAGCCTGATTCCGGTGATAACATTGGTTTCCCCGCCGATGCGGACAGCAAGAAACACTTTGCCAACATGCTCAAGGCCTCTCGCCAACGCATGACGGACGAAGAAATCGAGGAATTCGTGGGGGAAGCAAAAGTTGACTAAATCGAGAAGCGGAATACCGCCGCTGAGCGCGTCCTAACGCATGAAAACTGCAAAACCTTGGTAGAATGCGCGGAGTTCAACTAGGATGTTGATCTAATACTTTTGAAATGTATTCGGGTTCCTGAGGATTTGAATTCTTGACAATCCGACTTATGCGAGATTGCCAAAGCGTTGTTTTCGAATCAATTCAACAAAATTTAAGGGCGGTAGCGTGCTAAAACAATCGGCTCTCATTGCGTTTCTTGCGTTTGTATTCACCATTACGTTAAGCAGGGCGTCGGGTGAAATCATTATGACCACCCAGCCGCTTGTGGCAGGATCGGGCTACAACACCTACCGCATTCCGGGGTTTATTGTGGCCATGGATGGATCGCTCCTATTGTTTGCTGAGGGTCGCCCCAACAGCGCGGACCCAGGTGGGCCGGGCGATATTGACATGGTGTACAAGCGGAGCACCGACGGTGGATTGACTTGGTCCAGCTTGATCGTTTTGAAGGAGGCCAACGGATTTGACTACTCCGATCCTCGCGTGTTGATCGACGAGGCCAGCAGCAAAGTCCATCTGCATTATGTCCAGTGGCCAACAAACAATGGTCAAGCCGGAGTACCGCCAGGTCTGGGTGACAATACTTCCGTAGCCTACTATCAATCGAGTCCCGATAACGGGACAACTTGGACAGCGCCCGTTAATATCAATGCCGCAGTCAAAGTTCCAACATGGAATTCTCTCAACTCCGGCCCAGGCAAGGGAATTCAGCTTCAGTGGCAGGACGCTGCACCGTCTCGGAACGGTCGGTTGATTGTTCCAGCCCACATGAAACCACCTGCCTATAGCGGTATTTCAATCTACAGCGATGACAACGGGGTTTCGTGGACGCGTGGTACCAGCGTGACGCCGGGATTCAGCGACGAAGCCGAAGTTATCGAACTGACTAATGGAGATTTGATGTGGGACGGGCGACAATCGGGTGGCAGTTCACGAAATAGGTTTCGCAGTACAGATGGCGGTCTGACCTGGACATCAGCCGCGCCCAGTGGACTGCCTGTTACGCCGGTCGATACAGGCATTCTCCGCTTTTCTGCGTCGAGAAATGGTGATGATCGAGATCGAATTCTGTACTCCTGTCCGCTGGGCTCCAATCAAGGCACTGGCAATAGCCGAGACAATATTGGTGTTTGGACAAGCTACGACGAGGGTAAGTCCTACATCAACCCTGTTCGAATTCAATCCGGAAGTGGTGCTTACTCGGTTATCGATAAAATGAGCAATGGTACGCTCGGATTGGTCTACGAGGTCAATCACAATACGATTCGCTTCGTGAATTTTGACCTCGCCGAGTTGGAAGGTCCGGCTCAATCCGCCAACCTTACCCATTACGATGGATTTGGAAATACCATCCAACGCTTCAACGGTGGAATCGGTTGGAGCGGACCTTGGCTGGGCAATGGAACTTTTGCGAACGACCCTCGGGCTGAATTTGGCAATTCAAGCAGCATCTCGTTTGACGTATTTCGCTTCGACCGTGCACCTGGCCGTCTGGATTTGGATGGATCAAACGATGGAGCTGTTTCACGAAAATTTGCCAAGCCTATCGACTTGAATTCTAGTAGCGTTGCCTACTTTTCGCTGCTAGTTTCCCAGGAGCTTGATGCGTCCAACAACGACTCGGGCGGTGAATTCCTGGACGTTCTTCTCAAGGACGGTTCTGGAAACATCCAAGCGGCTTTTGGTTGTGGTAGCAACGAAGGTTTCTTTGTGAATAATCTCGGTTCTACGGTCGCCACCAGCGCTGGTAGTCTGCAGCGCACTGGCAGTTACTTTCTGGTTGCAAAGATCATTTCCCAGGACGATTCCCAAGGCGGCAATTTCGACCAAATTTTCATGAAAGTTTTTGCGTCAGGCACCGATTCCATCCCTGACACCGACGCAGGAATGGATTGGACGCTGGTGGGAACAACCAACGAAAATAGTAGCGGACTGCTGGAAACCCTTGAGCTGGATGGTGGAGACAATGTCTACTGGAGCCTCGACGAGATCCGAATCGGTTCGACCTGGGAAGCGGTCACGTTCAATATTTCGAGCCACATCTTTTATAGCGGTTCATCTTTTGAATCGGGTGGCGTGGATGCTGCACTCGATACGACCAAATCGTTGGCTCAACAAGGTACTGAACCTAGAACGTTGGGTTTCGACAACATAATCAATACCAGCTTGGGTATTACCGGAGTGGTACTGGACATCGATAGCCTGACGGCGACCTCGCTGACAAACGCCGATTTCGAGTTCCGTATGAGCCCGCAGGGATTATTCGACGAGAACAGCAATCCGCCGACCGGCTGGGAATTCGCACCACCGCCGTCGTCGATTAACGTGATTGCAGGTTCGACTCCGCGGGTGGTAGTCACTTGGCCTGCAAGCGGAAATCCGCTTGTCAATCGCTGGCTTCGCATTGCGGTTCAAGCCAACAGCAGGACAGGTTTGATCGAACCGGCGATTTTTTATCTGGGACATGTTCTTGGAGAAACCACTGGTGTTGATGGAAATGGAACCTATGCGATGACCTTCAGCGATCTGTCGTCCATTCGCTCGCAAGTTGGTCAAACGGTAGATGCCGGCAGCATGCACGATATCGATAAGGGCGGTACGGTAAATTTCCAAGACATAAGCTTGGCGCGGGAAAATGTCAGCACAAGTCTGACAAATATTACGGTACCCTAAGAATTTGTACTGTGGACCGCGACATGGCAATTTGCAAATTTGGTCACGTGCGCCCAATCGGAGAGGAAGCAGAATGAAACGCGTGAAATTCCTTTTTCAGCTTTTTCTCTTGGTGGCTTCGATAATTTTTATGGTAGTTCTTTCGGAACCTTCAGTGAAACTTCCGATCCTTGACTCCGATCATGGAAGAACACGCATGCTCGTTTTCATTTTGAACATTGGTTTCATACTTTTTTGTGGCCTATGGATGAGCAATAGACTTAATGCCGTGCCAGTCCAAGGGCTGAAGAATGTGCCTTCCATAGGAGAGTGGTGGTCAGGACTATCGCGAAGTGGTAAAGCGGCTTTCTTTGGATTGCATATTTTTATGATCGCCCTTGGCGCAGTGTTAATCAAGTATTTTCCATCAAGACCGTCTTTCAATTTGATTTGGCAACTTCTTTATCTCGCGCTAAATTTTTTGCATACCGCTTTTTTTTGCAAGAAGGAATTTCCTGGAACAAGTGCAAAGTGAATCGTGATGTATCGCGAAGCGAGGAGTCAAAGGGGCCACGCGCAAACCGATGTCTACCGACTTTTTGTCCCTCATGAATCCGCAAAGCTTCTACCGCCATTGCTCTCAATAGCGGTAGATAGAATTCGGAGGCATCCCAACCGGTCTGCGTGGCAGACTAACAACACCAATTTCTGGCATGTCCATTTTTCAATCCGCAGTCGCAATTTTGTCGATCAGTTCGTGAAACTTCGGATTGGCCCGGACCATTTCCAAGTCATTGTCGACCATCAACTGCTGGCGATTGATTGGATTGCTCAGGAACTCGAGCGTCTGAGGATGATTTAGCAATTCGATTGCACGCTGACATAGATGCTCAACGGATTCATTCGAATTACTTGAGTCAGCCGATTTTTTACTGGACTGGTATAGCAACCCAAAAACGCAGGCAAGATTGTAGAGGTCCGATCCTTGAAGGTTGTCATTTTGAAGCAGGACATCAGCGGCTTCGGTGGCTGAATCAATTTGGCCAGCGCGGGCCATCGATAGTGCGCGGAGTAGTCCCATTCCTACCTTTCGTTCGGGCGGTGCGAGTTCCAAGGCGCGACTCCATGAAGATATTGCCTGCTGAAAATTGCTCATTGCCTCGTAGCTACTTGCACGTGCTCCGTGTGCATTGAACAGATAGGAATGGACATCGGTTCGCTGAGGAAACTTTTCAAACACCTGTTCAAGCAAGGCAACGGAGCGATCGTTGAGTTGAGCGGCCCGGGCTGGATTTTCCGGACGAAGAACATTGCTATAGTTCATGAACTGTACCCCGGCCTCGCTTTGTAGATCCGTATTTTCAGGTTCGGCGATCAAGAGTTCATCGTAAATCGTACTCGCACGCTCGAAGGCTGCCTGGGCGGCTTGCATCTTCAAGCCACCAGAGAGTGCGGTGGCCCAGATCGTAAGGCTATTCGCTTCGATGAACTGGTAGTGACTGCCAGGAAATTCTTCCTTTAGCTGCGAGGCGATCTTTACCGCCTCCTCCGCCAAGAGCGATGCTTGATCGAATCGCGATGCGGCAATCTGAAATGCAGCCTCGTTCGATAAGCCGCGGGTAACGGCTTCGCGCATTGAAGGGATTTTTGGGAATCGCGCCGCCAGCAGCCGACTCGTCGAAATAGCCCGTCGAATCAGCTCAATAGCCTCCTCCGGTCGTTGGGCCGAATGCGCCATGTTCGCCATGTGGGCCAGGCACTCCGCAAGTGCTCGGTGATAGTCGGTGACGCTTTGATGATTCTTAGCCAGAGTCTCGAACATCTGGAGTGCATCGCGATAAGCAGCTTCGGCTTCAAGCTTCCGACCTGTCGTGAAATACAGAAAGGCCAGGTTGTGCTGAGTCTCCGCCAGCGAGTATTGCAGCTTGGCATCGCTAGGCGAATTCGCCAAGAGCTCCTTTCGAAGCTCTTGAGCGCGGAGGTGCAGTTTCTCGCGCTGCTCCATCGAGGGTGTGGCTATAGCCAAATTGTTGACCGCCTGGGCCAGATCGATTTTGCAAACTGGGTAGTCGTTTACAATCGCTTCCAGGAGACGGATGGACATTTGGTAGTCGTCTTTGTCCTGGGTAATTTGGCTTTTCGTGATATAACTAGCCGCCAATTCATGCTGTAGCTCATGTCGATCGGGAGCCTGGTCAACTAGCTTTTTCTGCAAATCAATCGAGTCTCCAAGCGACTTGAGAGCAGAGTCCTGTTGTCCGAGCGTCCACTGAATTTGTCCCAAGCGAAACAAGGCGCGGTAATATTGGCGTCGCGACTCGACGTCCGCATCCGGTTGACCTTCCAACAGTTTCGAATAGAAAGCCACCGCGTCCGAGAGCAGCTTTTCGCGCACATCTTCCATTTCAGGCGTCTGAGCCAACTGAGCAAATCCGACACGGTCCAGCATTTGCTCAACCGACTGAAAGGCAACTTGAAAATTGTCGTTGGCTCGACTTCGCTCACCCTTGGCCGTCTGCAATGCTCTTTGCAAAGACGCGTTATAGACTAATCCGACTGAAATAACGCCCACCACTGCAAAAATGCTGGCCGCGATTGACGCACACAACGTCGGATGACGCTTGGACCAATCGAGGCTGCGACGTGCGAGACTCGCGGGCTTGGCAAGGATGGGTCTGCCGTCCCTGAAACGTTCCAGGTCGTCCAACAGAGCTTTGGCGGACGGATATCGATCGCTGGTGGATTTTTCCAAACATTTCAGGCAGATCGTTTCCAAATCCTTCGGAAATCCGGCGCGCAGAGTGCTTGGCCTAACCGGATTCGTGCTCTTGACCAGAGCGATCGTCTCAATGGCATTGGCTCCCTTGAACGGCGGGCGACCGACGAGGGTCTCATAGAGAACGGCCCCCAACGAGTAGACGTCCGCCGGTGGTCCAACCAACTTGGTATCGCCGACGATCTGTTCGGGTGACATATAGCTGGGTGTGCCGAGGATATTTCCGCTCGAGGAAACGCCTGCCGAGAGATCGATCCGCTTGGCGAGGCCAAAGTCAGCAATTTTTGGCTTCGGTAGGGAAGCGCTGGCACTCTCTTCGCGACTTGAGACCAAGAGAATGTTGGATGGCTTCAAGTCGCGATGGACAATCCCGGACGAGTGGGCGTGCTGCACGGCTTGAGTTAGTTCGATCATCAACAGCGTGGCTTCTTTATATTCCAGAGGACGCCGCTGGAGATACTCGGATAACGTGCCGCCCTGCACCAGCTCCATCGCGATGTAAGGTTGTCCATCGATCTCACCGACATCGTATACCTGAACGATATTCGGGTGGTTCAAGGCTGCGCTGGCTTCAGCTTCCAGGCGGAATCGGGTCAATTCTAGTTTGCTTGCCTGAGACGATTTGCCAATCATTTTGATGGCGACCTGTCGATTCAAAGCCGGTTGCACCGCTCGGTAAACGACCCCCATGCCGCCTCGACCTAATTCGTCCAAGATCTGGAATCCTGTAACAAGCCTCAAGCCAGTTGTAGGATGCTCATGCGGCGATTTTTTGAGCAGTTGCGCAAGAGCATCTTCCGGAGCGTTTTCAAGCTGGTGGCAGCAAGTTTCGCAGGCAGCTACATGAGATTCGATCCAGTTGCTTTGATCGACTTCAAGCGAACCGTTGGCGAACTGAAGTAGTTGTTCCCAGGTTGGGTGATTGGACGTGGTTGTATCGTTGGCAACATTGTGCATGGGCCTGCTCCTGGAAAGCACTAATCGATTTCAACCAACCCTTCGGCTTCGAATCGCAAGGCTTTCATGACCCGCGATTTAGCTATCAATGCGGCGTTCACTGAGATCCCAAGTTGAAGGGAGACTTCCGCCGCTTTCTTGCTTTCCATGACTTGCAAATAGAATGCCTGCCATGTTGAAACAGTGAACTGTGGCTGGACGGTTTTGAGCAGCCCGCCCAAAACATGGAAATCGTGGTCTCGGTCGAGCGCGAGGTTTGGGTCGCTAGAAGGGTCTTCCATTCGACTCAAAATCCATTCAGCATTTCCATTGACCGACGAAGTTCGGGTTTTCCGAGTGCGCCAATACCCTTTGAGTCGGTGAATGATAATCGTCTTGACCCAGCGCCGAAAGGCACCTCGGTGGCCATTGTGCTCGAAGCTCGGCACCTCCTTGAGAACCGTCATGAACACCTCTTGGGAGATGTCGTCTGCTTCTGCAGCAGAAATTCCGAATCCCACAAGCCAGCGATGAATGAGCGGGCTATAGATTTCCACCAACCGCCGCCAGTCAGAATCCGTCGGCCGAGTGTGCAGACGTTCAAGTAAGCTTAGGGGGGTGTCCGACATGTTCTCTGACCTAAATCGATCGTTTGCCGGGCGCTTGGCACCGTCTAGTTTAATCTACTTTGATTCGTTGTGAAAGGATTTCTCGACATGCGCACTATAGAGAACGTGAGGCAGATTCCGTATCCTGCCAATGACCCTTCCTCAGCGCTCACAAGCGTCTACGAAATCAACTTTTTCAGGAGATTGTGATGAAAAATCTAGCCAGTTGGCTTCTTTCCTTAGGGCTGGTCTGGGCCAGTCTCGCACCATCCGAGGCGAAAGCCGGCGTCCTGATGGATGATGTGAATGGATCGGCAACGCCGGGTTTTTTTGTTTTCTTCGATGCTTCTGGCTCAAGTTCTGATGGGAATATCGGTTGGGTTTATTCTCCATTGACGTCTTACAACCTCGATCGAATTGAAACGACGTTTCGGTCCGTACCAAATTTCAGCGCTTTTCCCCGTTCTGTTACGATGACGATCTGGGACGATGTCCCAACTTCCGGAGGGACAATTCTACGCTCGGGATCGTTCGTTGTGGGGCAAGGCGGTGGAGTTCAAGGAATTTCGTTTTCCGATCTGACTCTAGACGGCGGCGAGAGCTATTTTATCGGGTTGCAGAATATTCGCGGCCTGGGAGTCAATATCGTTGAACCCATTGGAGGCGACTTTGCGAATGGACAGCCTGTGGGAACAGAATTCCTGAATGGCTGGTACGCAGGAACCAATTTTGAAGCCTTCTTTCCGCTTGAGACAGGCAATCCGAACGTTCCGTTCAACCCGTTTGCAGCTCCCATCCTTCGATTCTACGGATCCCCAGTTCCCGAGCCATCTTCTGCGATGCTGATCGCATTCGGACTCGGCTGCGTGACCTTTGGTCGTTTCAGACGGCTGAGTCGCTAAGCAATCGCATGAACTAGAATTCGATCAAACTGAAGAACGGCGTTGGCTTAATTCTCGCGGCGCCGTTGAGTTCGGTGAGATGGACCGCAAAGGCGCATTCAACGATGCTGACGTTGAAGTGGCTGAGCAGTTTGATGCAAGCTTCCACGGTACCGCCGGTGGCAAGCAGGTCGTCGACCAACAAGACGCGCTGACCACTGGTTAGCCCGTCGCGGTGAATCTCGATCACGTCACTACCGTATTCGAGATCATAGCTATGGCGGTGTGTATCGTGAGGTAACTTGCCGGATTTACGAATCGGTACGAAACTGGCAGCAAGCGAAATCGCTAACGGTGCTCCGAAAATGAAACCGCGCGACTCAATCGCAACGACAGCATCAATCTTTTTGCTGCGGTATCGATCGGTAAGTTGCCCGATCGCGTCGGAAAACGCACGAGGCGAAGACAGAAGCGGCGTGATGTCTCTGAAAAGTATGCCGGGCTTCGGAAAATTCGGCACATCACGGATAAAAGTTTTCAACTCGACCATCATGGGTACCTACTAGCGCGTAAAACTACTGGAACGCTAACAGATTACCAGATTGTCTTAATGATTGGCAGAACCCTTAATCGAATCCAGCACATAGTGAATACTCTTTTTCACTCTAGGTGCGGTGCCAATCTTGTCTCCAAGCCCCGGCAGGGCGAGGCACGTAAAGATGAAGGCGACCATCATTGCAAGAACGAACCGTGGATCGGTTTGTTTGCTGAGTTGCAGGCTGAACAGGCTGTTCCAAGGCGACGGTTGCCGGACCTTCGTCAATTCGCGAACTCGCCCCAGATAAATCTCATCTCCAGCCGCCCTACTCTGTGGATCAAACTCAACTAACCATCGTTCGCTGTGGTAATGCAATTCGATCCGGCTGGCGCTGCGAAGTAATTTCACTTTCCCTTTGGGCAGGCGAACGTGAAAATCTTCACGCGACAGATCGATGATCTGGCAATCGAATTTCGATGAGCCAACTTTGACAACAGCAAGGCTGTTGTCTCTCGAAACTTGGCATCGATAGGGTTGAGTACGGTCTTCGTTCATATTGGGAGCCTACCTTCTTATGTGCTATGAGCGAGACCCAATGCGCGCATATTTAGTTGCGAAATTCTGAGATCCTAGACGTCCATGCTGCAGCTTCGGATTATTACGGATTTGCTTGATTTGTGGGTTAGATCAATTTTGTGGTCGACGTTGCCGATAACAACGATTACAGCATAGCGCCCTTTCCGCTATGCAGTCATTGACCCGTAGCGAGTTGCAAATTGGATGCTCTGCGTATGACAGTTGAACCTTCGACTTCGCTCGACTTGCAAGGCGACTTGGGCTTTGCCAATCGCATCATGCTCAGTATCCGCAAAACTTGGGAACTGAGACAAACGACGGTTTCAAATCTTGGAATACGTGCCCTAGTCGGACTGCTTTTTGCCTTTGCATTCTTGGAAAATACGACCTGCGCGCAAACCATCGATCCTTATCCAGACCTCAAACGACTGAACCTGCCCAAGGATACTCCAACGGTTCCAAGCAATTCCCCCTCGGAATATTTGCCGAACGTACCGAGCCAGTTCAACTACCCCACGCACCCGGTTCGGGCGAAGCTTGTTGCTGACTCCGAATCGAACCAAGAATCTGAAGACGGCTTGCTCGACACCAAAGACGATTCGGAGCAGGCCGGTAGCGACCAAGAGGATGCCCTAGCTGGCATGGGGCCAAAATCCGGAGGGATCAGCTCGCCTCACGTTAAAGAGACTCCTGGACGAGATGGAAAGTCGAAAGACGAGGACCCGCATTTCGCGTTGTTCATGGAAAATCTCTACCCATCGGCAATAACTTGTGCAAAGTGCCATCCCAAGGTCTATGAAGAGTGGCGAACCAGTGCACATGCTTACGCCGGCATCTCGCCGATGTTCCACAAATTCGAACAAGCCCTCACACAACTGAGTACAGGTACGGTCGGGACTTTCTGTATGCGGTGCCATGCTCCCGTTGGCATGCATGTGAACTTTCCGCGCGATGCGTCTGTGATCGACTACCAGCATGTAATTCGAGAAGGCGTAACCTGCGTCGTGTGCCACCGGGTTCGCGAGGCATACAATCGCCACAACGGCGAACGCCGCATCGAGCCGGGCACGATCTTTGATCCGGTATTTGGTTCTAGCTACGGCGAAGGCTTAGCCAAGGCGATCCAAGAGAAAGACAAGTATAAGATTAAGACAAGCCCAACGGAAAAAGGGGCTGGTCAACAAATCCACTTGAACGCGATCAAATTCGATCAACTGTCCGACGCGACCTATTGCACGTCGTGCCATCAAGTCGCAGTCCACCCAGGAATTTCGCTGGAAGTCGTTTGGGCTCAGTATCGCGCGGGACCGGCTTGCAAAAAAGGAATAAGTTGTCAGGACTGCCACATGGGGGCGGTTCCCGGTAAGGCTGTCGGTTACCAGACCGCACATGTCGCAGTCATTGGCGACAAACCTGTAAACGAACCACGCAAACATGCGAACCATTCGTTCTGGGGACCGATCACCCCGATCAGCCATCCCGGGCTGTTCCCGCACAACGAGAAATCGCTGCGCTGGACCATCGATGAATGGCTCGACTTTGATTGGAGAAGCGGTTGGGGCACCGAGGAGTACGAGAAATCGCCAGTGGCAAAATCGTCGAAGTATCCAAAGAAATGGGATTCCGGCGACGAGCGCCGCGACGCTCGCAAGGTGATCGACGAGAATTTGCAATTGCTGGCATTCAAACGTGCTTCGTCGATCGCCGTAATGGAAGCTGGCTCTCAAGTTGATGGCCCCTATTTCAAACACGTACCTTCGTCGGGTCGCGATTTGAATTTCCATTACATCGTTCGCAACGTTAGCGAAGGGCACAACATGCCCAGTGGATCGCTGGGAGCTCAGCCTCAACTATGGCTGAACGTCGTGTTGACCAGTCCATCTGGGGCTCGCGTTTGGGAATCGGGCCACCTCGATACCAACGGCGATCTCTGCAATCACCACTCGTATGATGTGACTCAGGGCCGAGTTCCAGCAGACAACCAGCTCTTCAATTTGCAAACGCAATTCCTAATCACTGGGGTCAAAGGCACTGACCGGGAAATGTATTTGCCGATTAATGTTGACTTTGATCAACTGCCTTTCTTGAGGCCCGGCGCGCAGCCAATTTCCGTTCTCAATCATCCACCATTCATCCGCATGGAACAACATTCCATACCTCCGCTGGGCCACAAGGTTGCCAGGTATCACGTACCAGGTGAGTTGATGACCGAGTGCGGTACGTACCGACTGAGCGTTCGGCTTCGTAGCCGAATGGAGCCAATCTATTTCATGCGATTTTGCAATGCGACCCCAGAGATGGAGCAACGGATGATTGAAGCAACCCTAGATCTTCACCCAATGAGCGTAGAGTTTACGATCGACTAAATGTTGCACCGCAGATCTAGTTCAATCGCGATTGGAATCCTGACGCTAGCCAGTCTGGTAGCGCTCACCGTTTCCGCTGCTGCGCAAATGTCGTTGGTTGGCGACCGAAGCAAATCTGTGGGGAATTCGACTCTGAAATCGAATCGCCAAATCGTCTCGCTGGCTTCGCCATCGTCAGGTCCGTCGCGACAAATTGTCGATTTACGAAATGGTGTCGGGCAATTTGCCTCTGGGGGTCAACTGCCCAACGCAGATTATCTTCTCCAATCAAACAGCAACGACCTTCCAACGGTCCCGGACTCCCCGCTGGATAGACTGGCGCTCGCCCCTTCCGGACAAGACAAAAAGCATGATCGGCCTAGTCCAGGGTCCGAAGCATGGGTCGATGCCGTCATTCCCAAAGAATTGTTCGAACAAGCCAATGTTGCACCGCGCGGCGCGGAGTCGCTGGGGGCGTTCCCTGACCTACCTAAAGTGCCAACTGATCTTCAATCGAATGCAGACTCTGCAAAGACAACCGAATCGCAGGAGAATTCCGGAGCACAGGTCAATTCGAATTCATCTGCGAAGCAAACGCCGGCACTTGAAGCAATGCAAGGTGCCCCACCGGCGCACGACTCAGCGAGTCGTGCGCCGTTTGCGCCCCGCGAACAACGTGTACCCGGCCAAACGTTCGCACCGCAACAGGCGATTCCAAACTCGGTTTATCAAGATGCGGGTCAACAGCCGCCGTCCAGCAACGCATCGAATAGCGCTTCCGATCCACGACTCGCTGAGCCTCCACAAGCTGCGCCCGATCGCCAAGCTCGGCCCGAAGAGGTCGAAGCCGTGCCAGTCGAACCACGCACGAGGCAACCTGCCAACAATTCATCCAAACATAATTCATCCAAACCGACAAATCTGGAATCGGAGAGCGGAGTCAGGTCACCCGCTACGTCACACGGAGGCGCAGACGATAGGCCTCAAGCCGATTCCGACTCTGCCACAAATGGTCCCCAAGATAAATCGAAAGGCAATGGCAAGAAGGAGAAGGAGCCGCTACTGCAATACACGCCGGCTGACTATTTCCCATCTCGCTTTGACGCGCTTGCAAGAGCCACAACTTTTCAGCCAGGCGATTTCATGGACCGGGGCGGTCCTCAAGGCAGCACGTTCAATCCGCTGGCCGCCGCAGCCGTCTATCGCGGCAAATTCAACGTGCCAACCCAACGCCCGATCGTCGAACTGTGGCGACCGCTTTACACGTCAGGCATATATCCACCTGCACCATTGTGGTTTGGGTCTACGAACCCAATGAAGCCACACTTCCTAGTTTATGGTGACATGCGAACGGCTTTAGGCGTGAGTCGCAATGCGGCGGGTCAACAAAATATTTGGGGTAACGTCTTGAACCTCGACATGGACTTGCAGTTGACTTCGACCGAGCGTTTCCACATGCTCATCTCGCCGCTCAACAAAGCTACGAAAGCCACCGGATTGAACTTTGGAAACAATTTTGACGTGATCGATGCGGTCAACATCGATCCCGTGACCCTCTTCTTTGAAGGTGATGCTGGAGCACTGGCTGCTGGTGCGAAGAATCAATTCACGCGGCACGATTTGCCTTTCACCTTTGGCTTGATTCCACTGGTGTACCAAAACGGTATCTGGGCGAACGACGCTGTTCTCGGGGCTGCTATGGCCTTGCCGGCGCGAAACAATCGATTCTTGAAATGGGCCAATTACGATGCATCGTTGTTTTGGGCGACGGACAAGATCACAACCGATGCGTTCAAGGGCCAGGACCACGCCGCCGACATGTTTGGTTCCGCCTGGTTTATCGATGCCTATGATGGCTACATCGAAGCCGACTACGCCTATGTCGCCGATAACGCAGGGGGCGGACGCAGCTATCACAATCTCGCGTTTGCGTTCACACGCCGGTACTTTTCGAAAGTCTCGAACTCGGTTCGCTTCATTGTCAACATGGGGCAAGACAACCTGGCTGCGCAGAATCGAACTGCCGACGGTCACCTGCTGCTGATCGAGAATTCATTCATCTCGGCCTATCCCAATGTGATTGTGCCTTACTTCAATCTCTTCTATGGCCAGGGTCGCCCACAAAGTCTGGCGCGTGCGGGTCTGGCCGGTGGGGTTCTCACCAATACTGGCATCAACTTCGAAACGGACGGCATTACGAACTATCCGACTTTGGACCCAACGGGAAGCAACACGTTTGGCTTTGCCACGGGCGTCAACTTGCTCGGCGCTCAGTTTTCGCACCAACTAGTCTTAGAGTTCGCAATGCTTCAAGCCACCGGGTCGGCGAATTTGCGTAACGCCGAAGGCGATCAATATGCCGCCGGCCTGCGGTATCAAAAGCCGCTGAATTATCGTTTGATTTTCCGAACCGACCACATGGTTGGATTCCGCGAAAATGCAACCAACGTTCACGGCTCGCGCTTTGAACTGCGCTGGAAATTCTAACTCAATAGTGGAATGAGCGTCCAGCTTTCCGTTGCAAAAGAATGGGGTAAGCTTCTAGATTGCCATCTTCAAAGGCGAGCGGCGGAAATAAAAATACCAACCCGAAGCGTGAGCGAGGGGCGGCCCCTCGCTCACGCTTCGGGTTGTGATGGTAACCTTTCAACTGCCGCTCGCCAAAAAGTGGGGTAAGCTTCCAGCTTTCAAAAGGCTGATTGCCTTGCTAAACTCGTCCTGCCATCCAAAACTACTCAACGGGAAGTTGAAAGCTGCTTGGACCGGTCGGAACAGGACTGGCTTTCGCCGCATTGGCGTCTGGGAATAGTTTCTCGCGGTCGATTTTCAGTTTCTTGTACACGCTGTCACTGACAACGTAGTACCAATCGGCAAAGCGAGCGTTAAGTTCGTCCACCTTCTTCTTGGCCGCGCTCAATTGTTCATTGCGAGCATCGATCAGACGCTGATTCTCTTTGCGAATCGTTTCCTGGAGGAACTCGAGTCGCTCTTTCAATTCCTCTTGCGTTTCCTCCCGCGACGGCGTTAGTTCTGTCTCTTGTTCTGTCTTTTGTTCTGTCTGTGCTTCGGCCGGTGGTTGATCCGCTTGAACCTCGTTTGATGCCTTAGCGGAATCCGCAGTCGGTTCAGTTTGTTCTTGAGCCTCCTCTTGAGCGGAAGCCGTTTTAACAAATCTCATCGCAGGACGATCTGATTGCGGGTTATCGTTTTGAGGCAAATAGAGGCCGCTTTGATCATCGCTCGAGGCTGGCGGATCCGCTGACGGGGACGGTTCGTCGGTTTGATCCTGAGTAGCCACTGGAGATTCTGAATCCGACTCAGCTTGTGCCGGGGCCGCTTGAGGCTCTTCTGCGGTTGCATCTTGGGGAGCTTGTGTTTCTCTTGCGGCTGGAGTTTCAGTTTCACTAGGCGTCGGTTGGGTACCTGAAGAATCGGCCCCTCCGGCTTTGGCTTTCTCGGCAGCTTCCTGGGCCAGCATTTCTTCGATGGTTTCCGGAACGATCTTCAATTCAGGTGCGGGAAACTTCGATTCGTCAAGCTTTGCGGTCACGAGCAAGTATCTTGAAACACCTTCATCACCATCATCGGATTTGCTCGCTGGGTCTTCTGCCTTGTCTTCGCTCGCCGTCTGCAGCGCTGACGTACTGACTCTCGAATTCCCAAACCGCAGAAGATAGCGTACACCGTCCTTTGTTCCGACCAGTAATTCACCGCCTGCCGCGTACATTTCGCCAGACTGAGGAAAGAACCCTTGGTCCTGCAGACTCTTGATGGATTCCTTGTTCTCTTCGAGCGACTTCTCAACTTTCAAGTCGGCCGCCAGACCTAGCGGCTTTCGACGGACGTTGATGATCTTCAGGTTTTGAACCGAATTGCGAAGGTCGTTCAGTGCGCTCTCGCCGAGCGATTTCCCGTCGGGCAATTGAACGGTAGGCTCCGCTCCCTCTTGGGTGCGATCGAGGAAGCGAGTCAATTGCCATTTGTTGTCTTTGAATTCAACATCCGCATCGAAGTTCGGGCTCAGGCCATAACCGCGCTCGGTCGGCAAAATTGCATAATCACGCAGCCCCACAAACTCGATGTCGAAATTTCGGACGTTCAGGATTTCGCCTTTGATCCATTTCGCCAAATCCGTGGAGAACACTTCCGAGTCGATTTCCACAACGTAAACGGCGTCTTCCGTCGGGACTCGGACATAGTGTTGATTCTCCATGCCTTCGACTTTCTTTCCAACGATCAGACTGGCCAGGACTTCGTTGCCCGCTCCGCCAACGCTGACTTGCATTCCAACACCGGATGCAGAAACGGTCAAATCTTCTTCGTTTGGTTCTACGACGCCGTACTCGGCGTGGTCGCCGCGATCGGTACTGGCGGTTGAAAGCACGATCAGATCGACCAGCGGCGTCATGGCTTTACTAACTTGTTCTGCAGAATCCGCCGGGTAGCTATCCGCCGAAGGCAATGTCCACAAATTCGTAGTTTTGTCGCGTGCCAGTTCGATGCGGCTCAGGGTAGCTAGGTCTTCGTTGAACCTGGAAATGCGAAACGAAGTCGCCTTGGCCGTATCGAGATCCGGGAAGATGACACTTCCGCGCTTCTCGTCGGCGAGTTCGACTTCGCTCAAAACGGCAGATGGACGAAAGGCCCATGCCAAACCCAAGGAAAGCGCCGCAGCACCCACAAACAAGCCGGTAGTTTTTAGTTCGGACATAAGTAACGATTTCGGTTTTTTGAGTTCAGTTTTCGGTGATCGGTACAGTAGGTGATGACAACACCGAGAAATTGAAATTATTTAAGTCGATTTTTCGCAATGCCTTCTCGCTCGCGAACGCGGCGCGAGACGAAAACGGCAATGCCGACGAGCAGCGGAGGAATGGGCGGCAAAAGTATCGCTAAGTACTTGTAACGAGCTTGTTCGCCAAGCACATTCAAATCAGCTTCTTGCCGACTGGCGTTAACCTTCTCCGTCAGCTCCGATTCGAGCTTCTCTTTAAGAATGCCCAGTTTTCGGTCGAGTGCCATGTTCTGAGTCTGCAATAACTGGAGTTTGGCAATCAACTGTTGCTGTTTGCTCGGATCCGTCGCACCTTCGCGTTGAAGCTTGTTGGCTTCCTCTTGGAACTTCGCAATCGTCCGTTGATTCTCTTCCTCGGCATCGCGAATCGCCTTGTTGAATTCCTCCTGATATTGCTTTTGATTATCGACTTCTTTCAGTCGATATCCTTGGGTCAGTTCCTCAAACAAGCGTAGCGTCACGTGCTGAGGCTCATGGCGGCGTATCGCGGGATAGTCCGTTTCACCGGCCAGTACATCGACCGTATTCAAGATGAACGAAATGTTCTGAACTCGCAGGTCGATGTCTTCAAAATCCTCGGGCCGACGGCGATTGACGCTGAAAAACTCAGCCATGCAATCGATGTCTGCGACGTAGAAGGCTTTCAGCTTACGCTGCTCGGCCGACTTTTCCTCCTTCGACTTTTCTGCTTTTTTCGACTCCTCGGACTTGGAGTCTTCGCTTGCAGCGGCCGCGACTGGATCGACTCCTTCAATATACGCGGCAATCGCTTGCTCACCCAACGCCGGTCCTTGCAATACGCGGAGTTGTGTGACGCTGGATTCACCACTTCGAAGCTGTTGGTTTACGTCGTCGAATTTGATCAAGCCGCTATCGGGGCGAGTTTGAATGATTGGCGTTACTGTTAGGTCTTTTCGATCCTTCTCGGCCCTGAGACCACCCGCGTAAAGAAACATCAAATCGCGAAGACCAGCCGTTGCCGGATTCTGTTCGTTTAGGTAATCGATGCCCTCGCCCGGTTCTTCGCGTACGAACAGCCACATGTCGTTGGCGTTGCTCATGCCTTGCAGTTTGACATAAGGATTGTACTGTTGCCAAACAAAATCTGGATTGATGCCTTGGAAGCCTGGGGTTTGGGGAACTTCGATGCCAAGCGCTTTCCAGAGAGCCTGCATGTCGCCCTTGGGTTGCGGCTGCTGCCCTCCACCAAACATCCCTCCGGGAGCTTGCTTGGGCTCACCCGTTCCGGGGACGCCGGCAATGGCCACAGGCAACGGGTCCTCAAAGATTGCCGTTGGAACACCAGCTTTGATCGCTTCAACCAGGTTTGTCAACTGCTCTGGGCCGAGCGACGAGGGTTGTACAGCCAGCAATACGTCGTAAGTGCCCGGGGCAATTGGGTCGCTTGCGTCGACGGCTTCGACAAGGTATTGCTTTTCAAGTTCTTCGATGATTGGCTGCTTACGAATCTGCCGGAATTGACCGCCAGCCATCGAAAAACCGCCCATGAAGTTTGCATCGGTATTGAGCACGCCCAGCTTAGCCCTTCGCGGTTGCGCTACCGTGTTGATCGATCGAATCAACTCGTATTCGACCGGGACTCCCGTATCGAAGAACGGAATGACGACTTTGGAAAGGCCGCTTCGGACGGCGGCGGCCAGCAACACCTCTTGATCGCGGAATGCTCCACGCTGCATTGTGCGCACTTGTTGCGGCTCGATACCGTATTGCTTGCGCGCGTTTTGGGCTTCTTTGCTTGAAAGCTCCAAGTCGTTGTAAATTTGCACTCGCAACTTGGAATTGCGACCACCCGATAAGGACTGAAATTCCTTGAGCAGTGACACTAAATCATATCGCGTTTTCGAATACTGCTCTGGAATGTTGTTCGAGATGAACGCTTCGATAATGATCGGACGTTCTGGATCCATCTTGCGAATTAATTGCTTGGTCGTGGCACTTAGCGAGCTAACTTTGCCTTGCGTCACGTCGAATCGTGGCCGGTCGTTGTTCATGAAAAAGTAGCTGGCTCCAAAAATCAGCCCGACTAGCGCCAAGCACCGCAGCAGGTAGTGCAGAAACATTGTGTTGCCATCGCTGCGACCGCTCCAATGCCGGCGACCGATCAGGACCATGCAGAAGTACAACCCAGCTATCGTCAACAAGGAAAAGAATACAATCGGGGCAATACTGACCACGCCCCGACCAAAATTGTCGAATTGCGAACTGAGGCCGAACGACGATACCAACCGCATCCAAGCTCCTCGAGCGATGATGACTTCGGACTGCGATGCAAAGGTTAGCGGTGCGTTGAAAAGCGCTCCAAGAATAAACGCCACGGTCAAGTTCGACGTCAGGAACGATGCAACCATGCCGATCGACAGCATGGCCACACCGACGAACCAATAGCCTAGGTAGTTGCTGCAAAACAAGCCCGCATCGACGCCGCCGCCGGACAAATAAAGCAGGACTAGGAAGGTCGAAAGTTGCGAGAAGATCAACGAGACCGTGTAAATCGCGACGACCGAGAGAAACTTGCCGACTACGATGTCAAAGTCGTCGGCCGGCAAGGTCAATAGCAGTTCGTCCGTCCCCTGGCGACGCTCGTCCGCCCAAATACTCATCGTGATCGCCGGAATGAAGAACAGCATGATGATCGGGAACCAGCGGTTCAACTGATCCAGATTCGCCAAGTTGCTGTTAAAAAAATCGTTCGGCCAAAATGCCGCCATCGACGTGAGCAATACGAACAAACAAAGGAAAACGTATCCCGTTGGATTCGCGAAATACGCCAGAAAATTCCGACGCAAGACGGCATAGGCAGCCCGCTTCTTCCTGGCTAGCAAACTGATCACTAGAAATGCGATCAAAAGAAAAATCAGGTCGATGCCTATCAATTGAAGCAGCGGCAGGATGATGGGAAGCGCTTGATTGAGCATTGGTTCTTCTGATGTTCTCTGAGTTTAATTCGTTGAAGTCTTAAGTGTACCGGGTTCTGCTTTGAGATCGCCGCGATCGTTTAAGTCGCCGCTCCAGTCAATCGGTGGAATGCCATATCTAAGTTTGGTTCTGTCTTTCGCAATTCATCGACGGTTCCATCGAACACTTTCCGACCTTCGCTGACCAAGATGACCCGGTCGGCCATGGCGTCGACCTCTTGCAAAATGTGAGTCGAAAGCAAAATAGTCTTGGTCTCTCTCAGCTTGCGCAACGTCTTGCGGACCTCGCGGATCTGATTCGGATCCAAACCAGCGGTTGGTTCGTCCAGGATCAAAACATCGGGTTCATGGAGCAACGCTTGCGCCATGCCGACTCGCTGTTTAAATCCCTTCGATAGCTTGCCGATGGGCTTGTGAACCACGCTGCTCAAGTCGCACAATTCGATCACCGCTTCGAGGCGATCTTTGGTGTTCTTTGGACTCATTCCGCGAGCGTCTGCAAAAAACGTCAGCATGTCGCTGGGCGTCATTTCTGGGTAAAGCGGGCCATTTTCCGGCAAGTACCCTAGCATGCGTGAGCCTGCGAGCCGATCGTGAAACATGTCGTGACCAGCGATTCGTGCGACGCCTTCACTGGGGGCCAAATAGCCCGTCAGCATTTTCATCGTCGTACTTTTGCCCGCCCCGTTCGGGCCCAGAAAAGCCACCAATTCACCTTCTCGAACCTCGAACGAAATATCGCGGGTTGCGGCGAACGGACCATAGTATTTCGATAGCCCGATCGCTTCGATCATGGGCCTGGTCGATCGGACCGTTTTTTTGTCGGTATCATTCATTGGGGATCAATTCGTTACGAATGAAAATAAGTGAACCAGAATTTGTTTTTCTTAATCAACTCGCATTCGCCAAGTCGCGCCGAGGGCGGTTCATCAATCCCCGGATTTTCCACGTCCAAAGCGCTCATGCGGTCGATAGCCAAATCACGGTTGTACTTGGCCGAGGGCCTATCCATGTACGCAAATTGCTTTTTTCAAGTTCGAAGGTTTTAATCTCCTTACGGCTGGCCGCAAGGGGGGTGAAGATTTTGCATGGCGATTTTCGATTTCGCATTGCCAGACGCCCTAACCGTCTATAAACTGTGAGCTTCAAAGGCTGAAATCCGAAATTTACCAAGGCATTTTGAGAAATGACATTGTCCCAAAAAACTACATTGGCCCGTACCGGCAAGGTAGTACAAAGCTGGTTCCACGTCGATGCATCCGATCAGGTGCTTGGACGCTTGGCCAGTGATATAGCCATGATCCTCATGGGCAAACACTTACCGACGTACACGCCGCACGTGGATACGGGCGATTTTGTGGTCGTAACGAATGCCGACAAGGTCCAAATGACTGGCAATAAGCTCAATGTCCGCCACTATGCTTGGTACACTGGATACACCGGCCAAAAGCTGGAAAGCTACGCGGAACGTCTCCAACGTAAGCCGGAAGATTTGATCTACCACGCTGTCCGGCGCATGTTGCCCAAGAACAAGCTGGCCACTCAGATGCTCAATAAACTAAAGATTTACTGTGGCCCTGAACACCCACATCAGGCTCAACAACCTCTAACAATCCAAGTTGGCAAGAAGGTATAAACAGCATGGCGCTTTTGGCGAAACAAGACAAGAACAGCGGCGAAAGTTTGGGAACAGGACGCCGAAAATCCGCTGTGGCTCGAGTTCGCGTCCGTCCAGGTTCTGGCAAAATTGTGATCAACGGCAGGAAGCTCGAAGAGTTCTTTCCAACGATCCAGCATCAATTGCAAGTAACACAAACGCTAGCCGCCGTCAACGCGGCCGGTTCGGTGGACGTGAGTGCCAGAGTTTCAGGCGGCGGGCTGACTGGTCAAGCCGGAGCAATTCGATTGGCTTTGGCTCGCGCTTTGGTCAGCTTGAGCACCGAGAATTTCCAACCCTTGCGGGATGAAGACTTCCTGACGCGCGACTCGCGAATGAAAGAACGCAAGAAGTACGGTCTGCGAGGCGCTCGCCGAGGCACCCAGTTCAGCAAGCGATAGTAACGTCTTTTTCGTTAAGTCAAGCTGCGGGAATATTCATGCATTGGGCGGACGCGTTGCACCGCCCGTGCTACGCAATTCAAAGGAGTCATGAGTGATGGCTCCTTTGTTGTTTTCTCTTTGAAGTGAATGCTATGCGTTCCTTGATTGCTCTAAGTTTGGTGGCTGGCGTAATGGTAGTCACCCTCCGCGCTCAATCCGAAGAATCTGGACTCGACGTTCGTACTTACGAGAAAGGGCATTGGGGTTTCACGTCCGCTATTCCGGACTCTTGGACTGTCTACCGCGAAGCGGATGTGCCAGAGGAGTTTCGCGTCAGCTTCGGGATGCCAAAGGTTTGGTCCGAAAAAGAGAAACAGCATATTGAAAACTCCGTGTCGATATCGGTCTACCGAATGGATTCACTAAAGAACACCGAGGACGTTGCACGACTGGAGCATGAACGTACAGCGGACATTCTGGTGGTTCGTTCAGACTTGAAGGTTGAGAATGGCATCGCTTTCGACAAGCGAACACGCATTGATGGCCTTGAATACGTGTCCCGGACCACTTGTCGCTATGAGAATGGCCTGGGCTACGTGCTTTCGTTCACAGCCACCGATGGGACCTTTGCACTCAACCTGCCGGTGTTCGAAGACTTCATCCGAGAATTTTCTTTTCAACTGCCGTCGGAACCTCCTCAACAACTTGTAGATCGAAGCTACTATGATCTAGCTCGTGAATACTACAAGTTCGGCCCCGGCAAGGCCAAGAAGGTCATTGCGGCATTGCAAAAGCACCTTGAACTCAACAAGGACGACGAAAAAGCGTTCATCCTTTTGGCCGTAACTCAAAAGGGAGTCGGCTTGTTAGACGATGCCTTGCGTTCGTGCGATGAAGTCGAGCGCATTGGATGGCTCAACAAGTCCATTACCCCAAAAGTTTACTTGATCCAAGCGGAATGCTATTTATACAAAAAGGAATTGCAAAGAGCACAGGAAATTTTACAGTCGAAGTGGGCGTTTTTCCAAGACGATTCGAAATATAACGCAGAATACGACAGACTCATGTCAGCCATAACGGCGGCAATAAAGTCGTCGGGCAAGGCGGAATTGCCCAGCGATCCAGCGGAAAAATCAGCCGACGATTGAGGATGCATCAAGCAAAGCTCGCGCGATGGGCTTAGCAAACTTTTTGTGCTTTGTTGGCTGAATGAAAGTCGCGAAGTTTTTTTCTCCGATTCATCAGGCCGATCGCGCCACCGAATAATTTGCCTTCAGAAAATCCTTCGGTCTCCGACCCGAAGGGGCACGAACAAATTAGCCCCGGGGCAAAGCGAAGTCCGCCCTAAACGGACGCAGCGCCGCCCTGGGTCATGGGAATTACCTATCCAAGCCCTGAAAGGGTGGCACAATTTGTACCCTATTCATTGAGTACAACTACGATTGCCGATCAATTGGGTGGCGTAAACAAAACGACGAACAATCCGTTCTGGCGGTCGCTGACAATGATATTGCCGGACGGAAAGTACGGATAACACGACCAGGCACCGTTGAACGTAATGGCATCGTCGGCGGGATACGTGTCGAAGAATCCTGCAGGCTCAATGTCCAGCGTCTGTGCGTCATTAATTCTCAGGATCCGCAGGCCGCTGGTGTAATTCCCTTGGTAAATGTAATCACCCTTGACGTACAGATTGTGATCGATCGTCGAGGCAGTTCCATTGAGGAATCCCAGATAAATCGGATTCGTCAGGTCGACTACGTTCCATACATGCGTTCGCGTTGGGAATGGCCCGTATGTCAGTTCATCGAGTTCGTCATCCATGAAAAAATATTTTCGGTCTTCGCTGAGCCAGCCCTGGTGGCTGTAGCGGGATTCCTGATAAGGGGTGCTAGAAATTAACTGGATATCGAACTTGTCGGACACATCGAGAATGGTCAATGAATCCTCATTGGAGCAGAAGGCGATTTCGCGATTATACTCCTTCAAAACGCCTGGTATGGCCACTCCAGGTGGCGAGATCCGCCACCGGCGGTGATAAGTCACCACCTGTAAATCGTGGGTATAGCCGTCGTCCGAGAACACGCCTGCATAGACGGGTGTCATTCCCAGTTTCAGATCCAGAATGATCGGTCCGCCTGCAGAATTCAGGCTGGGGGAGCCAACCACATAGGCGAAGCCGGACTCTTCGTTGATGTTCAGATTGTGAGCACGGCCTAAGCCGGTATAGCGTGCGTTGGCGGTAAATGTTTCTGGCGGTGCAGTTACCTTCAGCAGTCTATTGAGTTCGAATACCTGAACGCCGTGATTACTGTTGCCACTACCGTCTGCCACGATGTAGGCGCGATTCTTGTAAACCTTGATGTCTCGCCACGTTGTATTTCCCTGGGCTGTG
>WPCK01060031.1_pt1 | contig 26732 bp, 17 predicted proteins | sample 5399851 | NCBI WGS metagenome assembly WPCK01 (sample SAMN12869471, study PRJNA574797) | sludge metagenome | isolation source: wastewater treatment of pH11 | place: China:Beijing | collected 2019-05-20 | reverse complement strand
CCTTGTCGAGGGCGAAGGTCAGCCGCGGGGTGTAGCGGGTATCGATCCGCTCGCCGATTTTCTGTTGCAGGAATCCGCTAGAACTCTGCAACCCGCGCAGGCACAGGTTTTGGCGGGTTTCGTCCCCCATGACGGTCACATAGACCTTGGCGTTGCGAATATCGCCGGAGACTTCGACGAGCGTGACCGTCACGTCGCGCACGCGGGGGTCCTTGAGTTCCAGCAGGATAGCCGTGCTGACAACTTCACGAATGGCCTGGGCGACTTTCAGGGCACGTCGGTTACTCATGGGGTCGAACCTGGAGCAAGTATCGAAAAGTGACTTTCCCGAATCAAAGCGTCCTGGCCACTTCCTCGATGCGATAGGCCTCCAATGTGTCACCTTCCTTGATGTCATTGAAGCCCGCCAGCTTGATCCCGCATTCCATTCCGCGCTGCACCTCCCGCACATCGTCTTTTTCGCGCTTCAGGGAATCGATGGGATAATCGCCGATGATGCGGTTTTCGCGGATCACGCGAATGCGGCCATTTCGTTCGATACTCCCCCGCATGACGCGGCAGCCGGCGATTGTTCCGACACGGCTGATAGTGAAAACGCGGAGCACCATCGCCATGCCGACATCGACGGACTGCTCTTCGGGCTTGAGGCGGCCTTCCAGCGTCGCGCGGATGTCTTCCGTGACCTTGTAAATGATGTCGTAACGCCGGATTTCAACTTGCAGGTTGTCGGCGAGGCTGCGCGCGGCTTCGTCGGGTATCACATTGAACCCGATGATAACGGCTTCGGAGGCCTGGGCCAGGCGAACGTCGGCGACGGTGACGCCACCGACCAGCGCTTGCAGGATATTGATGCGGACTTCCGGATGATCGAGTTTGGCAAGCTCTTTTTGCAGGGCCTCGATCGAACCGCGTACGTCGGCGCGAATGATCAGGTTCAGCGTGACAACTTCATCGATCTTGCCAAGCGTCCCCGACTCGCGCTTCTGCTGGAACTCCTGCAGGGAGACCCGGTTGCTGACGCCCGAAAGGGCCTGTTGTCGCGATTCGAATTCACGGGACTGGGCGATTTCGCGGGCCAAACCAATATCGTCGAGGACATAGAACCGGTCGCCTGCACCGGGAGCGACATCGAGGCCCGTTACGTTGACGGGAACGCTGGGGCCGGCAGATTCGACAGTCCGGTTATGGTCCAGCGTGTCGTACATGGCCTTGATACGCCCGTGAGCGGCACCGCAGACCACGATATCGCCAACCCGCAATGTGCCATTCTGGACAATGAGCTTTGCGATCACACCGCGATCCGATTGTTGTTCTGCCTCGAGGCAGGTTCCGTAGGCGGCCCGCTCGGGATTGGCGCGATATTCGTGAAGCTCGGCAGTCACGAGGATCGTCTCGAGCAATGTATCCATCCCCTGACCGGTGATCGCACTGGTGCGGATCACTTCGACCTCGCCCCCCCATTCGCTGGGGAGCAGCTCGCGAGCGGCAAGCTCCTGCAGGACTTTTTCGGGATTGGCTCCGGGCAAGTCGATCTTGTTGAGCGCGACAATGATCGGAACGCCGGCGGCCCGGGCGTGGCTGATGGCCTCGTCCGTCTGGGGCATGATGCCGTCATCGGCGGCAATGACCAGGACGGCAATATCCGTGACGTTCGCTCCGCGGGCCCGCATTTCGGTAAACGCCTCGTGACCGGGCGTGTCGACGAAGGATATTTTCCGTCCGTCCTTTTCGATCTGGTAAGCGCGAATGTGCTGGGTAATTCCCCCGGCCTCACCGGAGACAACGTCGATGCCGATGAGATAGTCGAGCAGCGAAGTCTTGCCATGGTCGACGTGACCGAGAAACGTCACCACGGGCGGCCTGCTGACCAGTGATTCCGGTGCGTCGTCGGCTTCCAGCGACTCGATCATCTTGTCCTCAAGCGATTCGGGCTGGATGATGTCGAGATGATCGAGACCGAATTCGGCGATCAGCATCTCCACCATGTCATCGGCGACCGCCGAGTTGATCGTTCGCGCCGATTCATCTCCCATCTTCTGCAGGGTCAACAGAACCTTGACGGCCGGAATTCCGGCAGCTTCGGAAAACTCGCGAACGGAGCAGGGGAGGAATAGCTGGACATTTTCCTTGCGGGGCGCGGCGGTGTTCACCGACTGGCCGCTTCGCCGGCGGGCGACACGTCGCCGCGAGGGGCGATCGTCGGTTTCACCTCCCGATTCGGTCTTCCGCCGGGTTCCCCGCGTCTGGCGAGTGCTTCCCAGGCCGGATTCAAAAGCATCGCGGTCTTCTTCTTCCTTCGTCTTCTTTCCTTTTCGGCGGCCGCTGAGCGGTCCGGCGGCCTTCGCCGCCATTTCTGCCAAATCGACCAGTGGATTGCGATTGCCGGGCGAAGGGGCGCCACCCTGCCTGCCTCCGGTACCCTGCCGCGCTCCACCCGCCTGTCGGGAAGCTGGCCCCTGTCCGGGACGCTTGGCCATGTGGTCTTGCAGGGGCGATTTTGCAGTTGCGGCCGATTTGCGGCGCATCGCGTCGCGAATCGCTTCCTGCGGCAGCGCGATGTCCGGTTTCTGGACTTTCTCCACCGGCTTGGGAGGCGCCACCGGTTGCTGCACATCGGGCATGGCCGCGAGTTTGATGTTGATTGCCGGTCGTCTGGGCGCTTCTCGCGGCTGGGTTTCCGTTTTTTGTTCGCTGCGTTCTGGAGGACTGATCGGTGGTTTTGCGGCCGGTTTGCGACCGAGATCGCGGATCATGCCGCCTGCCCGCGGCGCGACAACATCCTGGCGAAGGGGAGTGGCAGGTTGCGCGGGAGCGTCAGCCGCGGCCGGTCGGGCCGGAGCGGGTTTGGCCTTGGCGCCTTCCATATGCTGCCGGATTTTTGCGATCTCGGCTTCGTCGAGACTGGCAAGCGCAGAACCCTTCCCCTTGATGCCTGCTTTCTCGCAGATCATCAGGAGATCCTTGTTATCGATTCCCAATTCCTTGGCAAACGAGTAGATACGAACTGACACAGGCTGCTGACCTCCAGGGTCGGATTGGCATTACGTGGCGCAGGCGATTTCAGGATTTGAGCGGCCTGGCTGCCCGAATGCTCTCGGTAAATTGGCACCCTGTCACCGTCCCAACAACAACTGCTGCGAAGCGAGCTGTTTTCCCTTGTTGGTCAGGGGAAGGATGATTCAGGTTTTCTTGTTTATTGATGCGGTTCGGGTCCGGCCGGGTTCAGCCTGACGAATTTTCCTTTTCCGGAACTTCGGACGCCGGGATTTCGTTGTCGGAGTCCGGTTCAACGGAATCGGGGTTCTGGTTTTCAATGGCCTCGGCCTCTTTCGCCGCAGCGGCCGCCTTTTCCATTTTCTCGCGGCGTTTCTGTTCCTGGAGAATCCGCTCGGCTTCGGCAGCCCTGGTTTCGGCCTGTTCGATAATTTGTTCAACCTGTTCCTGGGAAAGGTTGCTGATCGACATCAGGAAGTCCGGCTCGATGACTTCCAGGTCATCGTAGGAGAGATAGCCTTCGCCGACCAGGACATTTGCCAGCTCTTCGGTGACACCGTCGATCTGGCAGAAGCCCTGAACGGCCCGTTCAATCTGTTTTTCGAGTTCTTCCTGGGTCATGATTTCGATGTCCCAGCCGCAGAGCTTGCTGGCGAGGCGAACATTCTGCCCGCGCTTGCCGATCGCCAGCGAAAGCTGGTCTTCGGCAACCAGCACAATCGCCCGGCCGATTTCGCGGCAAAGGATCACCTCGTCGACATTCGCCGGCTGCAGGGCATTGCGAATCATGACTTGCGGATCGTCGTCCCAGCGGACGATGTCGATTCGTTCGTTGGACAATTCATCGATGATTCCCTTGATCCGGTTCCCCCGGACACCGACGCAAGCGCCGACACAATCGACCTTGGAATCGATGCTGCTGACCGCCAGTTTTGTCCGGTAGCCCGGCTCGCGCGCGATGGCGTTGACCGTGATGACACCGTCGGCGATTTCCGGAATCTCCTGTTCAAACAAGCGCTGCACCAGCGCTCCGCGGGTACGGCTCAAGACCACTTTGATCCGGTTCCCCTGGGTTTTCACTTCCGTGACGACCGCGCGAATACGGTCGTTGGCCTGATAGGTTTCACCGGGAATCTGCTCGCTGCGCGGCAGGATCGCCTCGACACTTCCGAGCGTCACCGTCGTCACACTTCCTTCACTGCGGTTCACGGTGCCACTGACAATTTCACCGATCTGCTGATCGAACTCGACCAGCAAGGCATTTCGTTCCGCCTCGCGCACTTTCTGGATGATCACCTGCTTGGCCGTCTGGGCGCCAATGCGGCCAATCACTTCTTCATAATCAAGTTCCTCGCCATTGAGCCGCCCGGATATCTGGCCCGACTGGCGGTCAATATTGAATTCAACTTCCGCTTCCTCGCCAAAATGTCGCTTGGCGGCAGAAACGAGCGCCGACTCGATCGCCACAAAGACAAGCTCCTTGGGGATGTTCTTGTCGCGGTGAAGCGAATCGACGATGCGCAGTACTTCGGAAGCATTCATGAATTAATCCGTATCACTTCAGGGGCTCTGGCCCCATTCTGGTTCTCTCAGCCGTCGCATCGGTTCGCAATTCACTGCCACCGCGCGATCGACATGTTGCCGCCAAAAACAAAACCGCCGGATCCCGCCTGTTTTCCCCCGAAAAAATCGGGCAAGCGATCACCGCCGGACAACCTCCGGGGAGATCCACTCTTCTTCAAATCTCCCCGAACACAAAGTTGTCGCATTCGCATGAACCCGGAATGGAAACACGCGATGCTCATTCAAGACGACTACATCACAACACATCTCCTCTTTGTTCAGTCCCGTATCAGCTAGCAGACATACCCTCCCCCACGGAGAAGGCGACTGTCGACGCCCGCTTGACAGATATAAAGATACCTGTCTTGCCCAAACCGGTCAACAACTCTCGCTGATCAGTGCTTTTCGGCACTTTTTCCGAAGGTCAATCCATCCTGTGCGACCCTCGACGCCCAAAACGGCAAGCCCTGCGCTCCCGATAGCCCTTGCGCGAGAAGGAGTGCCAGCAGGTGACTTTGCGATGGAAAGGGAATCTTTGCCAACCTGCGAATTCACAGGGACGGGATGGCAAGAGGAACATTGGGGTTGTCGTTCATTGTGTGGTTTTGCTATTCCACCGAATCAGCGCAGGTTTCAGGCGGATTGTTCCGCTTTCGCTCAAGTTCCGCTTTCGAAATGTCGGCAGGATGTCGCCATGACTGATCGACCGAAATTCTCCCGGGCCATGATATTGCGGTTCGGCGCCGTGGGTTTGTTCCTTGCACTTGGAACATTTGCCGTATTGCATTCCCTGAACAACAGTCCGCAAGACGAACCAGGTGAAAGCCAGGCGGAGTCCGAAACGCCGCCGGCGGGCGATGAGTCGGCAATTGCCGCAGTCGAGGAAAAGCCGGTGGTCGACAAGACCTCCTTTATTTCATCGGCTCCGGACGAAACAAAAAACCGGACGAGTACGCCAGCCTGGCCCGGCAATCAGGACAATAATAAAACGGCAGCCACGCCACCGGCGGGCCTGCTCCCGCAATCGCCGTCACAAAATCCGCTTCTTTCAAACCTTAACAACACCAAGTCCGCGACACCCCCATCCGCGCCGGGCAATGACATGGCATCGGCGGATGACAACAAGATCAACAAACTCTTCCCGCCACCAGCGAGCTCGCCATCGAGCGGCGGGAACCTGCCTGGCGGAAGTTTTTCCGGAGGGAGTTCCAGTTTTGGAAGTTCCGGATCCGGCTTCAGTTCGCAACAACCGCCGCCGGCACCGCCGCTTGCCCGGAACGAAATTCCGAATTCTTCCCCTCCCGCAAGCACCGACAGTTTCGCAAAGGGAAATGACACTGTGTCTCCGATTGGAGACACGTCCCAGGCAGAGAAGCCGGCCGCCAGCCCGGGCACCTCGCAGTTTCCGCCTCTCAAACCGGCGAATTTCGGCGGCTCGATTTCATCGGGTGAAGGCCAGCCTAACCCAGCGGAGCCGGAGAACAACGGATTTCGCGTGCAAGTGAACGATGGCGACACGCAACCGGCATCTTCATTGGGCAATAGTCGTCCGGAAAACGGATCCAGTGGCACGACGCCAGGGGAATTCAAGGTCAACTCGAATCCTTCGACTCCACCTGCCGCTCCGCGACCCGACCCATGGTCGTCGGGCAGCAACGGACTGCGACCGATGGGGAATTCCGAAATGTCGATGCAAGACCGGACGGGCGACAATGTGGTAACTCCCGGCACGACGGGCAATAGCGCGTCGACGGGCCTGGCATCCGAAAAGCCGGTCCAATCGAGTCCGCCGCCGACATTCAACGCAACATTTGGACAATCCTCGCCGGTATCGGCCCCGTTACCAACAAGTGCTGGAGCGTCGACACAGGCCGTTCCGGGCGATACGCGACTTGAAGGAGTCCAGATCCCCGCACTCGCCGTGCAGAAAGTCGCGCCGCGTGAAGTCCAGGTCAATCGGGAAGCAACTTTTGAACTGGTCGTGAAAAACACCGGCCGGACTCCGGCCAATCAGGTCCGTGTACACGACCAGATTCCCACTGGCGCCCGCTTCATTTCCGCAAATCCGCCGCCCACAGAAAACAATGCCGGCCAGCTCGTCTGGGATCTGGGAACGATCAATCCAGGCCAGCAGGTTTCCATCCAGACAACCGTAATGCCTGAAAAGCCCGGCGAAATCGGGAGTGTGGCCCACGTGACCTTTGGTGCCCAGGCGACCGCGCGAACAACTTGCACACAACCGCAGTTATCGCTGCGACACGAAGCTCCGGAATCGGTTCTTGTCGGACAGGAATTCCAGATGAACATCATTCTGGAGAATCGGGGCAATGGTCCGGCAGAGGAAGTTGTCCTTCTGGAAGACGTGCCCGAAGGCCTGGACTTTGGCACTGGTCAGAAAGAGCTTGAGTATCCGATCGGGACCTTGCGGCCGGGAGAAGTCCGGCAAGTCCCGCTCCGCTTGCGGGCGTCCAGTGTCGGCCATGTCAAAAACGTGCTCGTGGCAACGGGTGCCGGAAAACTGCAGGCCGAAACGACCGTCAACATGCGGATAGTGTCGCCGCAACTCACTCTCGGAATCGACGGGGCCACGCGCAAGTTCCTGAAACGACCGGCGACGCACACGATCACGGTCAGCAATCCTGGCTCGGCTGCCGCGGTCAATGTGCAAGTGGTCGCCCGCCTTCCGCGAGGTCTGCAATTCAGCTCGGCGAACAACCAGGGTCAATACGATCCCAACAGCCATGCCGTTGTCTGGAGGCTCGCCCGCCTGGATTCACAGAAGTCCGGTGTTACGGAACTCGTGACCGTTCCCATCGCTGCCGGAAGGCAAGAAATCCAGGTTCAGGCTACCGCCGAACCCGGCCAGCAACAGGTGGCCAGCCATTCGCTGGAAGTGGAGCAGCTTTCCAGTCTCTATTTCGACATTTCAGAAACCAGCGGACCGGTTGAAACCGGATCGCCAGCCGCCTACCGCGTGCGGATCGTCAATCAGGGTCAGGTACCGGCGACGAACGTGACGGCTCAAGTGGCCTTTGCCCAGGGTGTTCGCCCTGAATCAGCAACCGGTCCCGTCAGGGCGCAAGTCAACGGTCAGACGGTGATCATGGAACCGGTCCCCTCTTTGTCGCCGGGTCAGGAGTTGACGTTTGTCATTCAGGCAACGGCAACCGGACCGGGAGAACACCGCTCAACGCTCAGCGTGCGCAGTGATGACCGGGAGGTTCCGGGCACCAAGGAGATCAGCACACACGTGTACTCTGACCGTTAGTTGCTTGGGCTTACCGGAGGGGGCAGGACAATGGCACCGCCAAAGTTCGTCCCCGAATTGATCTCGTCGGCGATGGCGATGGCGATCGCTCCGGCAATCAGCCAATTGCCGGCTCTGCCGAGACCGAAACCTCCGCCAAAACCGCCGCCTCCCCCGCCACCATATCCGCCGCTGCAGCAGCAATTCCCGAAATTGTTGAAGTCTGGCGGGTACTGTTCATTCAGTTTCGAACGGGGCTCGTTCATCGAAAGCCGGTAGGATTCTTCCTGGCATCCAGGGACACAGCACATTGCTGGCACCTTGGGAAATCCCGGGGAAAACCCCACATCCCCGGCCCTTTTTCCGGCGCGAGGAGAAGGGAGACTGCTGGTAGTGGCGTCGCCAATGAACGTAGAAATGCTGTGACGTTCAAATGCTGTGTCCCCCGTTTGGTCCCCGTTTGGTCCGCCCCTGTGTCCCTCGTTTGGTCCGCCCCGTTTCGTCCGCCCCGTTTGGTCCGCATCCCCCTCGGCGGACCAGTAACTTTTTTGTTGACGCGACACGAAACACCGCTCTAATTCAATTGTGTGGCCGGCTTTCGCTTTGTCGAACGCCGGCTGTGCAGAGGGTGGGTATGGGCAAGAAACTTCAAAATCCTCGGGTTGCTTTCGCGCTTGGTCGTGTCTTCAGGCGGCGATCGCTATCCAGTCGTATCGAGCTAATTATTGCGATAGCATTTCTGGGGCTGCCGGTCCCTGCGTTGTCTTTCCCTGAAACGGCAAGCGCGCAATCGCGTGTTCCAGAAATGCCCGAGAAGCAAAATCGTGCAGAGGAAAATGACGTTTACGCCAGTCCATTCGGTTTGGCAAACAATTTCGGACTGTATGTGGTTGGGCCCGGAGGACGGCACGGCGAACTGGAAGTCCAGGCAGATGGCCGCAGCACGGGCTGCCAGATTGCCGAACTCAATTGCCTGATGCATCCGGAAATCCAGTCAGCGCTGGAGTTGACGGACGAGCAGATCAGGAAGCTCAAGCCGGTTTTCGAACAAGCTGCCGAAGTCATCTGGCGCGCGCGGTGGGAAAGAGGGTCAGTCTGCGAAGCGATCAAAAAGGCGAGCTTGCAGAATATTCAGGCACTGGCGACAAAGCTGGACAAGGAGGGGTTTGTTCAGCAAGTCCTGCTTCCGCATCAATTCCGGCGGCTGTTGCAAATCGAACGCAGGTTTTTATTCAACATTCATGCCTCCCTGCAAGAAGCCATGGCGCATGGTCATTCAGACCAATTCTTCAAAATGCTGAGGATGGATCGGGAGCAAGCGAGGAGCTTTGGCAAATCGTTGCGAGAATCGGCAAGCGAGATCCGCGAGGATAACGCAAAATGGGATCGTGAAACCATCCTCCCTATGTTGCGGGAAATGCTCACTGGCGAAGGTCACGGGGAAATAGAGGGACTGACAAAAGAGGTCAATCTGTTTTCCAGCCATTCCGTGGTCCGGTTCGCGCAGATGTCGCCACTGTTCGTGTTTGCAGAAGTGGAGAAATTTCCTTCCCGAGATCCGTCAGTTCTAGACGATCCGGAGAAACTGGATTTGACATTTTCCGTTTTCGAGCCGGTGATTTTGATCAACGGCCGATTCGTCGGGAGAGAGGACTTTATTGTCAGGGAACGAATGGGAGCCCATCCAAAGTGGAGAAATTTCCTGATAAGTATGAAATTTCATGGCAATAAGTGGATGGAGCTTTCCGACGAGCAAGTCGAGACATTTGAGAGACTTCTGTGGACGGATCCCATTCCCGAAGAAAAGGGAGGGGGGAGCGAAATTCGTTATTTCGGCGATGATAGGCTTGAATTGCAGCGCATGAAGTGGTTTGAGGCCAGGGACATTGGTGAAAACGAGTACCGACGTCTGGAGGGAGAGTACCGGAAGTTGCGTGCGGAGAACGACGTGGAAATGGGAGAAAGAATCGAGGCAGCCCTCTTGCCGTTCCAGCGTGAGCGGCTGCAATTCGCGATCGGCGCAAGCCAATTGCATCAGATGGGAATCTGGCACCTTCTCCGCTATGAAATGCTTGGTTCCACGTTCAAATTGGAAACGGATGAATTGGCAAGACTTGAGAAGCAGATTACCGACCGACGAAAGCTGGAACTGGAAAAACTTGTCAGATTTGAACAGGAGATGCTCGAATCATTGACGGCAGAACAGCGAGAGGCCTTTATCGACGTATTCGGCGAGCCTGTCCCGCAACTGCCGACGATGCTGTTTGCTTTTCCGTACGACTAAGAAAGGAGTTAACAGTTTTTCGTGGGAGGTGGCATCCAGGGACACAGCACATTGCTGGCACCTTGGGAATTCCCGGGGAAAACCCCACATCCCCGGCCTTTCTCCGGTACGGGGAGAAGGAAGACGAAGGGTAGTGGCGTCGCCAAGGAACGTAGAAATGCTGTGGCGTTCAAATGCCGTGTCCCCCGTTTGGTCCGTTTGCTATGCTCTTGACGCGTCTTCTTTCGGAAAATGGCAGGCTTAACATGCGATCCGGGTTGATCTTCCTGACGATGCTCGTTGGCTCTCTCGGATGCCGGCAAGACTCGCCATCCACCGAAGTTTCGACGCCTGTGCCTGACTTCCGCGGCAAATCGTTTGCGGTAGAGGCAACCGTTTCGGGAGTCGGAACCGACATCGAATGTTTGCTTTCACTGGACGGCGGGTGGGACGCACTTTGTTATTCAAACCTGATCATAACGCAACCCACTGAAATTGCGGGACAGAAACTAACCGTTGGTTATTGGGAACAATCTCTTCCGGACGATTCCGTTTTGCGACGACCCGGTGCCAGGTGCAGATTTACGTTGTCCGGGGATACATACTCCCGGACAAGAGCAGAAGAACTCTCGCCACCTCCGAAAAGTGAGCGCGGTACGATTTACTTTGACTTTGATCGGGGTAGACTCTCCGAACATGATCTCTCGGGACTGGCAGAAATCGCGGACCAGTCCAGCGCAGCGAAATAGATCGCACAAAGCTGCTGGATCCTCGTCACTCTACCTCTTCTGCATTTCCTGCCAGCGTTCGATGCGCTCAAGAGAGTTCGGGTTGAACCAGACCTGTTTACCCAAAAACCAGGCGATTGCAATTTACTAGTTGCTCGGGCTTACTGGAGGGGGCAGGACAATGGCACCGCCAAAGTTTGTCCCCGAATTGATCTCGTCGGCAATGGCGATGGCGATCGCTCCGGCAATCAGCCAATGGCCGGCACCGCCGAGACCGAAACCTCCGCCAAAACCGCCGCCGCCCCCGCCACCGTATCCGCCGCCGCAGCAGCAATTCCCGTTATTGTTGAAGTCTGGCGGGTACTGTTCATTCAGTTTCGAACGGGGCTCGTTCATCGATAGCCGGTAGGATTCTTCCTGAAGATGGGCATTGACCCAGCCGATCGATTCCGGGTCGACGAGGCAGCAGTCAAAGACATTGGGAGCTGCTTCCGAGGCAATTTCTTCCTGGAAGATCGAGCCAATTGAGCCCGGCGAACCAAAGCCGGCATTCCTTGCCTCGACGCCTTCCATGGCCGGGATGGGACTTGCCACGCTGACGGCCTCGATTCCCATGGCGGCAAAGCCATCGGTTCCGCTGGCGACCAGTTCATAACGTCCCTCGGCCAGCCCGGTGAATTCAAAGACGCCGTAGGCATCGGCCTGGCTTTCAGCGACGACTTCGCCTTCCTGAATCACTTTCACAAAAGTGCCAGTGATCTCGATTGGGCGGCCGGAACGGCCATGCAACTGGTGAACCCGGCCTACCAGCCTTCCATCGGGTTGAATGGAAACCGGATGGTGTCGAACCGAAGTCGCAGGCGGCACGTTCCCCGTGAATGATTTCAGACCGGTAAAACCGTAAAGCGCCGGCGGATCGGCCAGACCTTGTTGGGCGTCATACTCCGGATAAGACGGGAATCGAACCGACGTCGCATGCTGGGCGACCAGTTTGGCAATCAGATGAAAATTGTCCGCGCCGCTGGTCGGCATGGTCGAAATCGTAAGCGGGAGCTGCACTCCGGCGCCACCTCCCTCGACGGCATTGAATCCCCAGGCAAAGAAATTGCCGTTGGTGCTGCCCACGAGAGAATACGGTCCGGGAGTCGTCGATTCAAAAACAAAGTCTCCGTCTTCGGAAGTTGTCGTCTGGGCAACGAGGAAGCCGTTGCGAAGCAGATAGACAGTGATCGGTCCGGTTTCGCCGAGTACGGTTCCGTGAATTGCGCTTTGCTCATCGATCGCCACCCAGTTCGCCCGAAGGTTGCTTTCAAGCCGGCTGCCATCGGTTCCAAGACCCGCTTGTTGCCAACCGGCAAGTTTCGGGTTTACGGTCCGCACTTGTTTGGGCTTGATGATCGCGGGATCCGGCTGTTCTTCCTGTTCCGGCAGGACGTTACCAAGCGGATCGAGATTGTCGACCTGGCGGGAGTGAAGTGTTGTCGGCGCAAGGCAGGCGATCGCAAGGATCAGGGCCAGAACGGAGGGGTACCTGGACTGCATTTTCATGATTTCAAATTCCGGAAATTGGGCGGAAACGAAAGACTTGCTGGGCTTCGTCCTACATGACGAGATTAGTTCGGCATCCGGGCACTTCCAGAGGTTCATCGAGTGAAATTCACGGTTTCGCCCAGTCTGGCGCGGCAGTTTTCGGGTGAACCGGTTTTGTGGCTAATTTGGGCCGGGACAGAAACCGCACAGAATTCAAAATTGAATCAGGCGGAAAAACCGGCAAAGCCGCCACCATATCGAGAAGGGCCGCCGTGGCCTGTCCGTCTGGCGAAACAACAAAAAAACCCGCATTTTCCGAATCGGAAAACGCGGGTTTCGGCATGTTGTCACATCCTGAAGCAGCAATCAGCCCTGGCAGGAGTCTGATTGATTCGTTTCAGAACACGTCGAGGATAAAATGGTGGCCCCAATGATATCGCCGGGTGTTCGGATAGTAGTTCATCCAGGCCTTGTTGTAGACCGGGATCCGCATTTCCTGGGGATAGCGGTAGTACATGTCGCCATTGCTGCGATAGTACTCGTTGCTCCAATAGTTCTGTGGATAGGTCACGTATGGGTAGTGGTAGAACCGGTTCATGTTTCCGGTGCCGTGGACTCCGTACGTGCCCGTCACGTTATAATCCTGGGCGGCAAGCTCGCTGCCGCTGGTGAGCGCCAAAATCGCAATGGCCAGTCCCAATGCGGTTAAAGCCCGACGAAGCATGAACCCCTCCTGTTCACCGGATCTTGCCTGGGCTAGCGGGCATGCCAAGGCTGCCAGAATCTGGCCTTCCGGTTTTTTCCTGATCGATGGATTGGACCACGTTTCTGCGCATTTTCGCAAATGACGGTCCAGGTTAAGTCCTCTTTGTCATCGGCATCGGATAAACCGGGAATGAGCGAATATTCAGCAAGACCGGCACAATCCGGGACATCCACAAGGGGAATAGCCAGGATTTTCCGACAGGGGAAAAAAGTCCGGTTTCCTGCCCCATCCGGCAAAGTCTCTTCCAAAATTCCTGGGCGGTTCCGGCAGACACAGTTCCCTGCAAAATCTCGCAGAAACCAGCCTGAAATCCCTCGATTTGGCGAAAACGACATCAAATGAGGAGTTTTTGGTGAAGGCTGCGGCTTGAAGTGGCATCTTCAACGCTGCCCCCGCGACGAACCGATGGTAAAATAAGGTGATTGGCACAGCCCGGATGGGCGTTTGACGGGTTTCATACCCCCGGACGACGTGAAGCGTCTCGTGCCCAATTGCCGGCTGGACCTGAAAGCAAACCGGATACCAGGCGGACCTGATCCATTCGAAAACAAGGAGTCGAGGCATTGAAATCCATTGCTGTTCCTGCTGATCAAAAACGGGTGTTTTCACTAAAAAGGCGATTTCTCTTGCTCGCCACATTCCTTCTGGCACTTTTAATCGCGGGGAATGCATTCGGCCAGGAGAATAAAAATACCCCGCCTCCGAAAGATGAAGCGGGTGATAATAAAAGCGCTACGGCAGAAGCGGCGACGGAAGAGACATCAACCACTGGAAACGAAGGGGCAGAAAACGCATCGCCGGCCCCCTTTGACTTTTTCGGCGACAGCTCTCCCACGAGTGTCGAGCAATTGAGGGAAATGCAGGTCCGTTTTCGCGAAATTGCCGAACGGGCAGCTCCGGCGACCGTAAACATCCAGGTAGGAAATAGCCAGGGGAGCGGTGTGATCGTTACCCGCGACGGCTACATTATGACGGCCGCCCACGTCATTGGAGGTGCCAACCTCGATGCAACCGTAGTTCTCAACGACGGGCGATCGCTTCAGGCGAAAACACTTGGATTGAACCGGACCGTCGACTCGGGTCTCTTGAAGATCGTTGAAAAAGGGAAATACCCCTATCTGCAGCCTGGTGAATCCGCGAACCTGAAAACCGGCCAATGGGTTATGGCGATCGGCCATCCTGGCGGGCTTGAACCAGAGCGAGGGGTTGTCTATCGCGTCGGTCGAATTTTCAACAATTTGCCGGAATTGATTTCGACGGATTGCACGGTAGTTGGCGGAGATTCGGGAGGTCCCCTGTTGGATATGGACGGCAACGTGATTGGCATTCACAGCCGCATTGGACAGAACCTGAACAGCAACATCCATGTCCCTGTCGATGTCTATAATTCCGAATGGGACGACCTGGTCAGTGGCAAGGACTGGGGGCGCGGGATCGGTGGCAGCAACCCCGCCAACGAGCCATGGCTTGGTCTCGATCTCGAAGATTCGAGCCTGAAAATCAGGAGTATTGCCAGTGGCGGACCTTCTGAAAAGGCAGGCTTGAAGGCCGGTGACCTTTTGCTCGAACTCAATGGAATGCGGTTGTCCAGCCAGAACCGTCTTCGCGCTGCCACGCGAGATCTTTCTCCCGGCACAGTCGTGAAGTTGAAATACCAGCGTGGCGAGGAAACAATCGAAACAGAACTGACCGTTGGTTCGCGTGCCGATGACCGTTAGTCCCGAAGATCAGCACCGCTGATAACGAAATATTCACAATGTTGAACAGGATCAAGTCCACTATGAAGTCCTGGTTGCCAATGATGGCGTCGATCGTCTTGTCGCTTGTTTTTGTCTTCAGTCCTCCGGTTGTCTGGCCGGCCCTGGCCCAGGAAGCGCCAGGTGAAGAGAGCCCCGAGAAACAGGATCCGGCTCCGGAATCGAAGCCTGAGGAACAGGCCCAGCCCCCGGCAACCGATCAACAGGAAGCCGCCAGCCCGCCCGCGGCCACGGAAGAGGCCGGCGAAAACGGCGCCGGCGAAAACGGCAGTAGCGATGCCGAACCGAATTCCGCAGCGCGCCGCCGTCGACGGATGGACTCGACCCGCAGCAGCGAAGGCTTCACCAGGCAGTTCGATGCCATCGTTTCAGAAACCCGCAAGGCTACCGTTGAAGTCCAGTCCGCGGGCCGGACCGTCTCTATTGGCCTGATTGTCGATCCGGCCGGGTTTGTCGTCACCAAGCAAAGCGAACTTAAAAGCCCGTTGACGTGTGTGACCCATGACGGGACCGCCTTGCCGGTCAACGCGATTTACGGCGTCCATCAAGAAACCGATCTCGCCCTTCTCAAGGTTGAAATCCCGGAAGGAAAAACGCTCCCTCAGCCAAAATGGTCTTCCCCCCGAACACTTGATATCGGCGAATGGCTGATCAGTGTCCGACGAAACGAAGACCCGGTCGCCGTCGGCGTCGTGGGGGTCCGCGAGCGGCGGATTCGTCCCAAATCCGGATTCATGGGGGTGACTTTGGGAATGAATGATAACCGGGTCAGTGTTACCGGTGTCGAAGACAAGACTCCGGCATCGGATGCCGGACTCCGTACGAAAGATGCGATCCTGGCGGTGGACGGGACGGCGGTCGCCACTGTTCCCGAGTTGCAGACACTGGTTCGCAGCCATCCGCCAGGCGATGAAATTACCTTGCGAGTCCTCCGCGGCGATCGGGAGTTCGATCTGAAACTTGTTTTGGGTGATGCGGAAGCCCTCAATCCGATGTTTGAGCGTAGCAACCAGCAAAACACCATGGGAGGCCATGAGCTGAGCCAGCGCCGCCAGGATTTTCCCCTTGCCGTGCAGCATGATGGACTGATCAAGCCACGCGATTGCGGTGGACCAGTTGTCGACATCGATGGCCAGGTGGTCGGTATCAATATTGCCCGCCAGGGTCGCGTTGCCAGTCTGATGTTGCCCGCTTCAATCGTGTTGCCCGTCATCGAGGAACTGAAATCGGGAAAACGGACACCCGCGCTCGTCAATGAAAAACGCATTGACGAGATCAACTCGCTGCTGGAACAGCTCCGCACCAAAATTGCCATGTCTCCGGCCAGCGAAGGGGATTCGGCCAAAAAGCTGGAACAGCTCAAGGCGGAGGAGGAGAAGGCCCGTTCCGTGCTCGACAAGGCCATGAAAGACCTGACGGCAGCCCAGGAAGCCCGATTGCGTGCCGAGATCGAATTGCAGGGTGAATCCAGCGAAGTGGAAATGGCAAAAAAGAAAATCGAACAGCTCGAAAAGGAAAGGAACGAACTCGTCGGCGGTACCCGATAGGTTCGCCACTGACCTGAATATCGCGACAGTCAGGGCCACCGGTTCGATGGCTTGCCGCGCGAATCAGGAATCTTCGATCGATTCGGCCGATTCGCCGGAACGGGACGATTCGAGCCAGGAAATCAGCAGAATCTGCGCGGCCAGCTTGTCGAGCCGCGCTTTTCGCTTTTTGGATGTCAGGCCGGCTCCCTGAAGCATTTCTTCAGCAATCGCGCTGGTATAACGCTCATCGAACCAGACGACCGGTAACCCGGTCAGAGTTTCGAGGTTTTTCCCAAAGGCCCGCGCTTCGGCCGATTTTCCGCTTTCATTTCCACTGGTATGAACTGGCAGGCCCACGACGAAACCGGCCAGCCGTTCCTCGCGGGCCAGCTGCAGGAAGTACTGGTCATCCAGCGTTTGACTGCGCCGGTGATACGTTTCCAGGGGACTGGCAATCGTCTGACCGGGATCCGTCACGGCGATTCCGATCCGGACCGTTCCGTAGTCGATTCCGGCAATTCTTCCCGTTCGCGGGATTTCCCTGTGGGCTGTTTTTCCCGTCTCACTCACTTTTTCGGAGCCGGCTGGTCAATGGGGATAGGTGTTTTCCTGTCGGCGGCAATCAGATAACCGTTCTCAAGAAAATTCAGGGTCGCCTCGTGCACGGCGGATTGTTTCATGATCGAGCTGTGCCAGAAGTCTCCGGCCATGAAGTCCGCTGCACCGGGGAGTCTGGTTTCCGAAACCGTTACCGTCATGTCGTTTTCGTCGTCCAACAAGGGATTGGACAGCCCACCATTTTCACCGGTCGAGCCGGCAATAATGGCGAATTCAAAGGGGGGAACGGCCAGGGTCCCGCGAATCTCTTCAAACTGTTTGGAAAGCTGTTGCCCGGAGAGGCCTGTCACGCTGCGAAAAACGAGGTTGTTTTGAAGCAATCCCGCCATTGCCGAGCCTTGATTGGGTGGTCCCAGCATGACCATGCGCCGGAATCGGGCATCGCTGCCGTAGCGACCGAGATAATAGCGGATCACGATGTTGCCGAGGCTATGCCCCACGAAACAGAATTCTTCGACTTCCGGCAGATTCAGGATGATCGAGCGAAGTGCTTCGGCATGATCTTCGACGCCACCCTGTCCACTGGCGTAGCTCATATTGATCACTTTCATTTCCGATTCCCGCTCGACGTACTCTGCCAGTCCGGTCATCGACGACCGCGTCCGCGAAAGTCCGTGCAAGGTGATAACCACTTTCCCTTTCATCGGGCCGAGCGATTGTGCGACGGCGACCCGTTCCAGCTCTTGCCGACAGCCGGCGAAATTGCCCCAAACCAGGCGATGGTCGTTCGGGTCGAGCAATCGGCAATGTCCGGTTACCGAGTTTTTCTGAATCCGGTATCCGTGAAAATGAAGGTAATCGGTCCAGAACTGCATTCCTCCCCAGGTCCCCAGTTCCAGATTGAACCAGGTTTTCGGTTCGGACTCGCCGTCGGCAAGATTGAAATCCTGCCCGGCAACGTTTCTGCCAAAGATCATGGCCAACAATATTCCCGCAAGGACCCGATTTGTCTTGAAGTCATGCATGTGTCTTGCAGGCATCCTGGATGAACTTGTGCGCGATCTCAGAGGACCTGATCCATTTTTGCTGATTCGAGCTCTTCGACAACGCGCTTGATCATCCCTTCACTGGCAACGGTTGTGACCAGTGTGGCATCGGCGGTGTGGACGACAATGCAATCATCGAGTCCGAGCGTCACAACCAGATGGTCGCGATCGCCATGCACAATGCACCCGCGGGAATCGATAAGCAGGTGATTGCCCGATGCGGCATTCCTGTTTTCGTCCAGCGGGACCAGCTTTCGCATCGCCGTCCAGTTTCCGACATCGTCCCAGTCAAAGGGAGCCCGGACCACACACACATCAGGATAATGCTCCATCACGGCATAGTCGATCGATTTTCCCCGAATCGCTGCAAACTCGCTGGCAAACGTCGCGGCGAACCGGTCTGTGCCGTAGCTGTCGGCAATGGTGCGAATGCGCTTCATGATCTCCGGTTCATAGTTCCCGATCGCATCAAGTATTGCACGGCAACGCCACATGAAAATGCCGGCGTTCCAGAAGAATCGTCGCGACTCAACGAACTCAACAGCCGTTGCCCGCTCCGGTTTCTCGCGAAACCTTGCCACCTTCCAGGCAACGGCGGAAATTTCTTCGCCGCGTTCGATATAGCCGAAGACCTCGGCCGGGTAGTCCGGAACAATCCCGAAAGTGACGAATCGGGAAGGGCTGGAATCGATCAGTGCCTGTCCCTCGCGAACGGCCTGATGAAAGAGGTCGGTTCGCTGGATCACATGGTCGGCGGGAGTCACCAGCATGGTGGCGTCCGGATCGACGCGCTCGATAAGCGCCGCGGCAAGCGCCACGCAGGGAGCGGTGTCCCGTTTGCAGGGCTCGCCGATGATCGACGAATGCGGAAGCCACGGCAGTTGCTGCCGTGTCGCCTCGACGAGCATCGAGTTGGTCAGCACAAGGATTCGGGAAGGGTCAACCAGCCCCTGCAATCGGCCGACCGATCCCTGCAACATAGACGAATCGCCAAAGAGTTTCAGCAATTGTTTCGGGCGCGAGCGGCGGCTTGCCGGCCAGAATCGGGTTCCCGAACCGCCGGCCATGATGGTTGCATAGAGCATGATGTTGTCAAAGTCCTGTTGCCTGCACGCCGGGCTCAGCCCAGGTATACGGATTGTTCAATTCGCGTTGTTCGGCCGAGTCGTTCCCGCAGCATTTCCGGGTTCGCAAGAAGGGCAGGGGAGACCTCGACCCTCACACCGTCGGCGACCGCGACGCCAATCGTCTGCAAGGCGCGGCGGGCCTGCAACATCATCGCTTCCTGCGCTGTCTGCACGGTGCTGTGGGACTCGTGCGCGGCGTTCTTGACAGGGGAAAACGCATCCGCCGCGTCGACCTCGACGACGATGGCGTGGTTGGCCATCGGCAGGAGATCGAAGACAAATCTCTCGAACTTTATTGCATTGGGAGTTGCCGGGTGCACGACATTGCCGCCGGCATCGACGAAAGGGGATTTCTTGAAGGCAACATGAAAGGGAAGGGCATTCGCCCGGACAGCCACACGCCGCAGGAATTGCGTATCGAACACATGCACGGCAATGCTCCCTGCCCACAAGAGGAGGGATCCATCCGGGTTCCGCTGCCGGGCTACCTGATCGGGAAGGTCGCTGTACTCGATAATGTGCAGCCGCCCGTCGATCGTCACAAGGTTGCCCACCTTTTGCAACGGATGTTCCTTGCAGATCGCCTGCGAACTCATTTCCGATCCGGAGAGAATGTGGTAGCCGAGCATCGCCGGGTCACACATATGGGCAAGTGGATTGTCGACCTGGCAATACGAGATGTATTGGATGTTTCTGGCGGCAATATCGTCGAGTATCTGGTGCCGGTTCATGGCAGCGAGCATCCCTCCATGACCATCCGGCGCAAGTGCAATCTCACCTTTGGCCGCAAGCAATACCTGGCCAGTCGCGATGTCGACCGCCGGCATGCTCCCCTGACAGAACACCGATCGAAACTCGCGGGGATAGCCAAACCAGTCCTGGGCTTCCAGCCAGGCCGCCGATTCATCGTGCGTTGCCGGACTGGTCATGACGTACAGGGGAATCCAGTTGCCGAAGCGGCGATAATGGGCTTTCAGCTTGTCGATATGAATCTGGTAGAGAGTCCGCTCCGAGACCGGGCCAAGAGGGAGCATCCCTTTCGGGTAGCAAAAGCCGAGCCGGGTTCCCTGGCCTCCGGCAACCAGGACCATTGCCACTTCCCCTGCTGCAATCGCCTTTTCGCCGCGTCGGATCGCCTCTGTGCGGGTGATCGGCGGGCTGCTGTCACTCAGGCGGAACGCCGGTGGCGGCCCGGCTCGACTGGCAAGTTCACACCAATGGTCCTTCCTGGCATGATCGGCGTGGAGCGCGGCAATCTGGCCAAAATCAATTGCGGCAATTTGCGAACGCAGCCTCTGCGCCTCCTCATCGGTCAGTTCGGCCTCGAAATCGAGAAGATGCGATTGCCCGAATTCCCGCAGGGTATCGCGGAGATCGGCGGCAAGGCCCTGTTTGGCTGGTGGACCGGGTGACAACGTTTCAGTTTCCTGAATGCGACATGACTGCGGACAGGCAGCAAGCCGGCGCGGGAATCAATCAGACCGAGGTCGCGGACGCGAGTTGCTCCGCCAGTTTCGCGGCGGCGTGCGTGCTTTCCCAGGTAAAGTCCGGATCATTCCGTCCGAAATGCCCGCCTGCCGCCGTCTTGCGGAAGATCGGCCGCCGGAGTTTCAGATAGTCGATAATCCCGGCCGGAGTCAGCGGGAACAATTTGCTCTTTTGGACCGCATCGCACAAAAGTCCGTCGTCAACGGTCCCCGTCCCCTGGGTATCGACAAGGACGCTGACCGGCTCGGAAACGCCAATGGCATAGGCGAGCTGAACTTCGCATCTCTGTGCCAGCTCGGCGGCAACGATGTTCTTTGCAATGTGGCGTGCCATGTAGGCGGCACTTCGGTCGACCTTGGTAGAGTCCTTGCCACTGAACGCGCCGCCGCCATGTCGTCCCCATCCACCATAGGTATCGACAATGATCTTCCGCCCGGTCAATCCGCAATCGCCGTGCGGGCCTCCGATAACGAATTTCCCCGTAGGATTGATGTGGTATTTTATATTGCGGCAATCGAGACCTTCCGGAAGCAAGGGGGCGACGATCCTGTTCCTGACGAAATCCCTGATCGTATCCCGGTCAACCTTTTCGTTGTGCTGTGTCGAAACGACCACGGTATCGATTCGCACTGGACGGAAACCGTCGTACTCGACGGTCACCTGGCTTTTTGAATCGGGACGCAACCAGTCGACTTCCTTTTTCTGTCGGGCCTCGGTGAGGCGATTGATGATCTGGTGGGCGAGGGAAATCGGCAAAGGCATCAACTCGGGAGTGTCGTTGCAGGCATAGCCGAACATCAGGCCCTGATCGCCGGCTCCGATGGATTTCCCGGCAGTGGCATTTTCATCCACTCCCATGGCAATGTCCGGACTCTGTTTGTCGAGTCGGACGATGACCTCGCAACTGTCGCAGCCGATTCCGTTGGCTTTGTCGGTATAGCCGACTTCACGAATGATCTTTCGCACCAGCGACTCGATATCGACGCTGGCCTTGGTGGTGATTTCGCCGGCAATGACCGCCAGTTCAGTGGTAACCAGCGTTTCACAGGCCACCCGGCTATTGGGATCCTGGGCCAACATGGCATCGAGGATGCCGTCGGAGATCTGGTCGGCCAGCTTGTCGGGATGTCCCATGCTGACTGATTCACTGGTAAACAGGTATTTTCTGGCACTCACGCGGGTGGTCTCCGTCAATATTTTCTGGCAAACAGGCCCCCCATTGTAATCAAAAGGGAACGATTCCCTCAACCGCTCACGCGGCATTCTTTTTGACGGGTATCGTCGCAACGGATTCCGCTTGTGGAAGAATCTGGCACAGTAGATCTGCCGTGCGGCGCGTCGCGCCTGATTTCGTATTGACGAACTGCACGGCGCGAGCTGCCAGTCCGGCCCGGAATGCTTCGTCTGAGGCCGCGCGAAGCACAAACAATTCCAGCGACGCTTCGTCAGCCACTTCCACACCGGCACCGAACGCCTTCATGTCGGCGACGATTTGCCGAAAGTTCCAGGTGTCCGGCCCGAAACAAGTTGCACAACCCGCCGCTGCCGGTTCCAGCATGTTCTGCCCGCCGCGCGAGCCAAAGCTGCCTCCCGTGAAGGCGATGTCGGCAAGCGCCCAACACGCTCCCAGTTCGCCAATCGTATCGACGACCATGACCGTTTCATTCGGGTCTTCAACGTCCGCCGGACCGGCATTTTCGGAACGCAGACAGACGCGGAAGCCATCTTCCTGCAAAGAGGCCCGAATCTGCGGACCGCGATGGGGGTGGCGCGGCACGATGCACAGCCGCAACCCGGGAGCGAGTTTTTTTACCCGCCTCCAGACCCGCGCTATCATCGGGTCTTCACCTTCCTGCGTGCTCCCGGCAACCCACAGCAGTTGCCCGGTCTCCTGACTGATCCAGCTGGCCATCGATCCCGGCTCCGGCGTCCCGGAGTTGCCGCTATGGAGCGAGGCCTGTCGAATCGCGGCGTCGTATTTGATCGATCCGGCGATGTGGATCCTGTTGGCCGCGACTCCTGCCGCAGCAAACCTTTCGGCGTATTCCGCGTCCTGGGTAATGACCTGCGCAAGCTTGCCAAACATGTTCCGGGCGAACCGGCCGAGATGCCGGTAACCGCGAAAGCTCTTCTCTCCGAGGCGACCGTTAATGACGGCCACGGGGATGCCGAGGGAATCAGCCGCATCCATGAAATTCGGCCAGACTTCCAGTTCGGTCAGGATGATCAACTTCGGCCGGACACGCTTCATTGCATTGCGAACCGCCCAGGAAAAGTCCCAGGGAAAATAAAAGGACATCAACTCCGGATGTTTCTTCTGCAGCAGCGACATCCCGGTCGCCGTCGTCGTCGAAATCGCGAATTGAAGTTCCGGTCGCCGGCGGCCCAGTTCCCGGACAAGCGGTTCCAGCTGGTTGACTTCGCCGACGCTCACGGCGTGCAACCAGACGACGGGGCGATCGCCGGCTGGGCGGGGTGAGAAACCGAACAGGCGTTGCCAGGGATTCCCGAACGGGCGATTGCGGGCCATGCGCCGCCAAAGGACGTACGGGAACAGCCCGATCACGGCCAGCAGATAGATCGCATTCAATATCCCGCGTTTCATGTTTGCCTGTCCATGGCCGGTAGTGGGCGAACCGGAAACGGTCGCCTGGACCTTCTCCCGTCCACATCGGTACCGCGAAACGCCAAAAAAATCAATCCTGATTAACCGAATCGTCCGCAGACGGCCGGCGGGATCACGTGTCGAGTGCCTTGTTCCAGTGGCAATGCTTGAATTTCTTGCCGCTTCCGCACGGGCACGGGTCATTGCGACCCACTCGCTCCTTCTTGTTGCGAAACGGCTGGGTCACGGCTGGTTCCGCGTTGGAAGAAGCATTGATAGCCGCCTGTTGCTGGCGGACCATTTCGCTGGGTGTGAACTGTTGATGAACGGCTTCATTATTGGTGCGGACGAAGGTATCGCTTACAAAATTCGGATTGAGGTGCTCGATGCGATAAACCAGGTCCGTAACGCGCTCGCCAATCGAATGCCAGAGGGATTCAAAAAGCCTCATCCCTTCGCGTTTGTACTCGACTTTCGGATCGAGTTGCGCGATCCCGCGCTGACTGACGGCGGAGCGAAGGTAGTCCATGGCGAGCAAGTGGTCTTTCCACGCGTTGTCGACGACGTCCAGCAGGACCATCCGCTCCATGCGCCGCATTTCCGGATGGAAATGATCGGCAACGACTGCCTCAAGTCTCTTTTCAAGTGCTTCCTGTTCGAGCGAGGCGATCCCGTTCTGCGGCAAGTCGAGATTGAAAGAGCTGCGGAACCAGGAGGCGAATGACTCGAAGCCGTTGGAATCCGGATTCCCGAGTGGAACCTGTCCGCGGGAAGCGAGTTCCACGATTCGCTTGCGGAGATCCTCGAGCCCCTTTACACCGCGCTCCTGCCACTGCTTGCTCCACTTTTCATGCAGCTGGCGAGCGCCTTCCGAAGGGGGAAGATTGACCAGTTCGTCCCGGATCTCGGGAGCGTCGAAGCGACGTGCCGCCCAATTAGCCAGCGCTTCGCGGTCCACTCTCCGGCTGTTCCCTTCGGCGACCGAGAACTGGTACATCCCGGCCATGACCGGATACTCGGACTCGCGGTCGTTGTAGCGGGCAATCGCCCGTTCGGTCACCAGTTCCTTGATCGCCGGAATTTCCAGGCCATCCAGTTCTGCCGGATCGATGGCGAAACCGAATTTGGCCTGAACCCAGTGGGCTGTCGCTCGCAGGTTGTAGCCAGGTTCGAGCATGGGGGCCCCTTCGGAAAGATCGGTCTTGCGCAACGCTTCCCGGGCCTGGCTGATCAGGAACTCGTCGAGCTGGTCGCGGCCGACTTTCTTGAGATCGGAAGCGCGCAGGTTCAGTCCCCATCGCGCATTGGCGAACTTGGCCATCGCATCCCAGTTCCAGTCGCGCGACTCTTCCTCGCCGTTATCGTCGCCGCGCGGGAGATTCTCTTCGAGCGAGGCCAGCACTGCTCCTTCGGCTGCCCGTTCGGCCTCATCGAGCGCCATTTCGGCAGCCGATTGGAAATCGGCATTGCGGAATTGCTTCGGTTCCAAAGGGGTGGACAGGCGCGATCCGGCCCAGGCGGCAAACGACGTCGGGCCATATTCGCGAGCCGCATAGGTATTCAGATTGCGGTCAATCTCCTTGCGAATCATGTCGATCACGACATCGCGGCAACTCTGTCCGTCGAGAATTCTCTGCCGAAAGCCGTAAATCCGCTTCCGCTGCTCGTCCATGACCTCGTCGTATTCCAGCAGGTTCTTGCGGATTTCGAAGTTGTATTCCTCACGTTTTTTCTGGGCGCTGTCGATACGCCGCGAGACCATCGAACTCTCGATCGGCACGTCGTCCTTGAACCCTCCCATTTCGAGGATACGCTTCACAAACGGTCCGGCAAAAATGCGCATCAGATCGTCGTCCAGCGACAGGAAGAACCGGCTGCTTCCCGGGTCCCCCTGCCGGCCGCAGCGGCCGCGCAATTGCAGGTCGATCCGCCGCGCATCGTGCCGTTCGGTTCCGATCACATGCAGCCCGCCAAGTTTGCGGACCTTTTCGCGCGATTCCGACATTCCCTGTTCCTCGTCGACCTGTTTGACAAGGACGTTCCATTCATCGCGAGGGACGTCGAGCCGCGTTTCGTACTTGTCCTGCAGCCGGGCCCACGCGAGGGTCTCCGGGTTGCCGCCGAGAATGATGTCCGTGCCGCGTCCGGCCATGTTGGTGGCAATCGTCACGGCGCCGAGCCTGCCTGCCTGGGCAATGATTTCGGCTTCCCGCTTGTGGTGTTTCGCATTGAGAACTTCGTGCGGAATTCCGCGACGGGTGAGGAAGCCGGAGAGGAGTTCGCTTTTCTCGATGGAGACCGTTCCGATCAGGATCGGACGGCCGGCATACTGAATCCGGTTGATGCGCTCGGCGGATACCCGCACCTCCTCACCCCCCTGTTGTTCCTTGAGCGTGACGCCGGAGTCGCTTTCCTTGACGATCCTGCCATAGTGCATCGCTCCGTTCTTCTCGACCACGGTGTCCCAGCGATGAAAGGCCTCAATCTCGTCGGCGACGGCGTCCCATTTGAACTTCTCGGTGCTGTAGATCGTGTCCGGGTGTTCGATGCGTTGCAGCGGGCGGTTCGTGGGAATCGCGATCACATCGAGGTTGTAGATCTTCCAGAATTCGCCGGCCTCGGTCAAAGCCGTACCGGTCATGCCGGCGATCTTGCTGTAGAGCTTGAAGTAATTTTGCAGGGTGATTGTGGCGAGGGTCTGCGTCTCCTCCTTGATCTTAACTCCTTCCTTGGCCTCGACTGCCTGGTGCAGCCCGTCGCTCCACTGACGGCCTTCCATCAAGCGCCCGGTGAATTCGTCGACGATGACGACCTTGCCGTCCTTCACGACGTAATTCACGTCGCGCAGGAAAAGGTTGTGCGCACGGAGGGCATTGTCGATCAGGTGCGGCCAGTCCATGTTGCCCGCCGTGTAGAAGCTCTCCACACCGGCCATCTTCTCGGCCTCGCGAACACCCTCGTCGGTCAGCGTCGCCGAGCGGTCTTTTTCGTTTACCTGATAATGAACGCCCTTGGCCAGCTTGCGGGCAATCCGGTCCGCCTCAGCGTATTTGCGGAGGTCCTGATGGGCCGGACCGGAAATGATCAGCGGTGTCCGGGCTTCGTCGATGAGGATGTTGTCGACTTCGTCGATGATCGCGTAGGAAAGTTTCCCCTGGGACTGCTGGTAGTGCTTTTCGTAGCGGTCGTCGCCGCGCGCGGCCGGCCTCATGTTGTCGCGCAGGTAATCGAAACCGAATTCATTGTTCGTGCCGTAGGTGATATCGCATGCGTAGGCCTTTTGCTTGCGGCCTACTCCCTGATCGGCCTGGATCGCATCGACCGTCAGACCCAGCCCCATGTACAGGGGAGCCATCCATTCCATATCGCGGCGCGCGAGATAATCGTTGACCGTGACCACATGGACGCCGTGTCCGGCAAGTGCATTCAGGTAGGCGGGCAGGGTGGCAACCAGCGTTTTTCCCTCACCGGTGACCATTTCCGCCACGGCGCCGTTATGCAAGACCATGCCGCCGATCAGCTGCACGTCGT
>WPCK01173597.1_pt1 | contig 26748 bp, 17 predicted proteins | sample 5399851 | NCBI WGS metagenome assembly WPCK01 (sample SAMN12869471, study PRJNA574797) | sludge metagenome | isolation source: wastewater treatment of pH11 | place: China:Beijing | collected 2019-05-20 | reverse complement strand
GCCTTGCGAGATCCCCAATAACGATCCGCCAGAAAACCACCCAAGATTGGGGTCAGATAAACCAACGCACCGTAGGCCGCATAGATTCCGGTCGCATCTGCTTTTGCGTACCCCAGTCCCCCTGTAATTAGTTGGTTTGTGAGATAGAGGACCAGGAATGCTCGCATTCCGTAATAGCTGAATCGTTCCCAAAGTTCGACCAGGAACAACGAGAAAAGCACCTTCGGATGGGTGTTCTTGTTTGTGACGTAGACAAATGCGATCCACGCAACGACTAAAGGAACACCCACTAATGCAGGCATAAAGGCATTGAGTTGGTCCACGACGGCACTTTCCAGTTTGTTAGAAGCGATGCGGGTGAAAAAAACAGTCCAGAGTTTAACCAAAATCCAAGCAATCGGAACACAAATCTTTCAAAAAATGACAGCTTTCCGCGCCCTGGACACCGACTTTATGGGCATATATCATTGTGCTATCACTTCGATAGCGTTCGATTCTCTAGCCGACAGAAAGTTTGGGAAAGCAGATGTACACAGAGAAAGTCTTCAAAGCGCGTTCAGGATGGGTTCCGTTGTTTGTCGAATTGATGCTACTGGTCGCGTGTCCAGCCGTTTTTTTATGGACCGCGATCAATGCCGCAGAAAATGGATTGCCGCTCACGTTGGCCATTCCGATTGGGACCGTGGTAGCTCTTGTATTTTTAACGGCGCTCATCTGCTTGTTCGGGTTTATCGCAGTGGCACCGAATGAGGCACGAGTCCTGCTGCTGTTTGGAGAATACAAAGGCAGCGTGATCGACGCGGGGTTCTACTGGGTTAATCCATTTTACAGTAAGCACAAGATCAGCCTTCGCGTGCGCAATTTCGAAACCGGTTCGGTCACACAGGCGGAACAAAAAGACGCAATGGGAAAAGTATTGCATCCCAGATCACGGACGCATGGACGGCCATCCAAGGTCAACGACCGCGATGGGAATCCTGTAGAAATTTCGGCCGTCGTAGTCTGGAAAGTGGTCGATACCGCCGAAGCGAGCTTCGAAGTAGATGACTACGAGGACTTCGTGGCCGTCCAGAGCGAGGCCGCCTTGCGGAGCCTTGCATCTCGCTATCCCTACGACAGCGAGGATCACGAAGTATCGCTACGTGGAAGTACCCAAGACATATCCGAGCAACTGCAAGCGGACATTCAAGAGCGATTGCACAAGGCTGGCGTTCAAGTGCTCGAAGCTCGAATAAGCCACCTAGCCTACGCGTCCGAGATTGCGGCAGCCATGCTGCAAAGACAACAGGCTCAGGCCGTCGTGGCGGCTCGCGTGAAGATCGTCGAAGGTGCGGTCAGCATGGTTGAAATGGCACTTCAAGAGTTGTCCAACAAGAAAGTGGTCGAGCTGGATGACGAGCGACGAGCGGCCATGGTATCGAACCTGCTTGTGGTCCTGTGCAGCGATCGGCACACGCAGCCCGTAGTCAATACCGGTACGCTCTACAACTAGTCTTCACGGCCATGTCCAAGCGAGAATCATTTCTGCTCCGCATCGATCCAGAATTGCTAGGTGCGATCAAATCGTGGGCCGAAGCTGAACTTCGGTCCACGAACGCGCACATGGAGTATCTGCTGCGAGACTGTTTGGTCAAAGCCAATCGATTGCCAATTAAAAAAAATGCGGAAAGCCGTAAAGAGTCCGAGCATGATAAGTGATCGAGATCTGGTATTCTAATGAAACTGCCCTTACTCCTTATGGCTCAGAGCTTACTCCTTGAAACTCAATGAACGCCCAGTGGCATCATCAACGAAACATGCGGCTCTTCGGAACGCAATCACCGGTTGCTTTGGTCACGGGCAGCACGTCGGACCGCGTGGGGAGAAAGGTCGCGGAATTGTTTTTGGAATGCCAATTTCGAGTAGCGTTTCATGGACACGGCGATGCTCAATCCGATGAGTTTTTGACCTTCGTGAATAGCCTTGCCGATCGAGGCCATCAAACGCTGGTGGTTAGTGGGCCTATTGAATCAGAAACGAGTGTGCGAAGCTGGCTCAATCAGATTTTGAATCAATGGGGACGAGTGGACGTACTGGTGAATTCAGCCGCAATTTGGGAACCGAAAGCCCTCGAACAAACCACGGCATCCGACATGCGTCGGCATTGGGAAGTCAACTGTCTGGGCAGTTTTTTGACTGCTCAGATTTTTGGGCTTCAAATGGTATCCCAGGTTTCCGGAGGAGCGATTGTCAACATTGGGGATTGGGCGGTCGAACGACCCTATAGCGGTTTTGCAGCTTATTTTCTCAGCAAGGGTTGCATCGAGACTTTGACTCGCACAATGGCCGTCGAACTAGCGGAAAGGAATCCAAACATTCGAGTCAACGCCGTCATGCCAGGCCCAGTGCTCTTGGCCGATGGCATCGCAGCGCAGAGCCGACAGCGAATCGTCGATGATTGTTTGTTGAAGCGTGAAGGCACGCCACGCGATGTATCCGAAGCCGTTTACTATTTGGCAACCAGTCCGTTTGTGACCGGCGCTTGCTTGCGAGTCGATGGTGGGCGAAGCGTTTTTGCGGGCCGGGCCAATGACTCGATCGCTCATCCAGACCTGCCGAACGCCACTTAATCCGATTACGAACCGTGATACCCCTGCTCCACCAATTGACGTTTGCGGTCAGCGGAGCGCGACGTACTGGTAAACGCCCAGGTAGTGGCAGGTGGCGGCGAGCAACGTGCAAAAGTGCCAAATTGTGTGCAGGTATTTGACCTTTTCGTCGTTGACCAAAAATGCAATGCCCGCGCAATAGATCAAGCCCCCGGCTACCATCCAAGCGGCCAATCCCGTCGGCACGCTGCCGATCAGTCCAAACGATGGCAGCCAACCTAGCAGTAGATAGCTCAATGTTCCCGTGGCATTGACTCGGTATTTTACGACAACTTTCGAGCATAGACCGGCCACAGCCGCTATCCAGATCGCAATGAGCAAAGGCGTCCGCACGGGTTCTTCAGCGTATCGCCAAACAAACGGCGTGTACGTTCCCGAGATCATCACATAGATCAATCCTTGATCCCACGCTCGCAATAGCCTCAGCATTCGCGGGTTGCCTATCAGATGGTGCGAGAGGCTCGATGCAACAAAGACGGCCAGCGCGGAAACGACAAACACCATGCAGCAAAATGCGGTCATCGGGGGTTGATCAGCGGCCGCTCGGGCCATGATGAACGCACCTACGATTGCCGCAATCGCGCCGCTTGCGTGAGTCAGCGTGTTGGCCCATTCCTCGCCATGTCGAATCGGAGCTTGATGCATCGAAGATCTGTAAGTTAAAAAAATATAACGTTCCGATAGTACTTCGATTTTCTAGTTTCGATATTGAACGATCCGATTGGAACGGAACGTCCGACGCCGAAAGTCAATCATTCAAAAAAATCGAAAATCACGGCCAAGCTCGGACGATCAAGGCTGCATTGGTTCCACCGAATCCAAACGAATTCGAGAGCGCGATCCGAACCGCGTGATCTTTCGCACGATGGGGAACCAAATCCAACGGTGTTTGGCGTTCCGGATTATCCAAGTTGATCGTCGGTGGGATCCGTTGATCTCGAATCGCTAAGATGCAGAAGATCGCTTCCACAGCGCCCGCCGCCCCAAGCAAATGGCCCATGGCCGACTTTGTGGACGACATGGCGACATTGGACGCGGCGTCGCCCAGAACGCGTTCGACTGCTCCTAGTTCGATCATATCGGCCATGGTCGACGTCCCGTGAGCATTGATGTAGTCGATATCTGAGGGCTGAATTTGGGCGTTGCGAATCGCCGCATTCATACACCGCAGCGCACCATCGCCATCTTCGCTGGGCGCGGTGATATGATAGGCATCGCCGGACAATCCATAGCCGATGACCTCCGCATAAATTCGCGCGCCACGTTCTTGAGCGTGTTCCAGCGATTCCAGTACGACAATCCCGGCACCCTCGCCCAGCACGAAACCGTCACGGTCCTTGTCAAAAGGTCGTGAGGCTCGAGTCGGTTGGTCGTTGAAACCGGTCGAAAGGCTTCGGCAGGCGGCAAAACCCGCGACCGTGAGTCGGCAAAGCGGGCTTTCCGTTCCACCGGCAACCATGACGTCAGCGTCGCCATGCATAATCAGCCTAGCTGCGTCGCCGATGGCGTGCGCGCCCGTGGAGCACGCGGTAACTACCGAGTGGTTTGGCCCTTTCAATCCAAAACGGATCGAAACCTGGCCCGATGCCAAGTTGATCAGTCGCCCTGGAATGAAGAACGGGCTGACCCGTCGTGGACCGCGTTCGTGAAGGATCAGGGTGGTTTCAGCGATGCCTTTAAGCCCGCCGATTCCCGAGCCGATCAACGTACCAGACCGATATCGGTCCTCCTCCGTGCGTGGATGCCAATTCGCGTCGTCCAGCGCTTGCTTGGCCGCTGCCACAGCGTAGATGATGAAGTCATCCACCTTGCGCTGCTCTTTGGGTTCCATCCAATCATCGGGATTGAATGTCCCACCGGTACCATCGCCGCGAGGAACCTGGCAAGCGATCTTCACCGGCAGATCTTCGACGTCGAAATCGGTGATTCGAACAGCAGCGCTGTCGCCGCTCAGAACGCGTGACCAAGTTCGTTCAACTCCGCAGGCCAGCGGTGAAATCATGCCGAGACCTGTAACGACCACTCGCCTCATTCAAGCTCCACTTGTTTCTTGCGTATCGTTCAATGCTACATCAACGCTTCAGCTCGTCCTAGGTTCGCTTACTCAGCTTTTTTTTCCGATTCCTTGGATTTTTTCTTTTCCACGAGTTTCTTCACGCTTTCCGGAAGGTCGAATGTATCTTCGGGAAATTCGACGTTGGGTTCGATCTTGGTAAACGTGATCACGATCTCCATTCCGTTGGGTAGCTTTTGAACCATTTTCGTCGCATGCAGAACCCCGGAAAATTCCTTGTAGTCACTAAAGAAGGCTTCGATATCCATTGCACCGGCAGGAGTTTCGGCTTTCGTTTTGGACTTCACCTTCAAGCCACTTTCCTTTGAAAAGTAACCGTAACTGACTTCACCCGATGCCCGCGTCATTCGAACCACATAGCATTCATCGCCGTCGACCTCTTCCGGTTCTTCAATTAGAAGAATCTCATCGTAGAATGCTTCGGGTTCGTAGTATTGTCGCATGTCCAGGCCACCTTTGAGTTGGTCCAACTCCTTGCCTTCAACAAGACGAGTTCCTGTAGTCGGGGAATCCGACCAGCCCGTCTCACCCAAGATGCCCGAAGCTTCGCGCATGCCAGCCGACGGGATTTCGGCTACCGTGACAAACTTATCATCGCCAGACAATTTGAAAGTCATGGTCCCTTGAATCCCGGCCGCCGGAATCGACAATTCACCTTCCTGCAAAAGCGACTTGATCGATTTGTAGTTCTCGGTACCGCCCGTGACCTGAGTGTAACGTGCCAGCACTTCATTGCCAGTTTTCAAAACTGCTGGGGCCTGGGCGGTTGCGGCTTGGGCGAACGCCTCAGTTGGAGATGCGTTTGCCATCACTACGATGCCGACGGCGGTAAAAAGCGCTAAAGGTCGAAAATTCATTCTATTTACCTAATCTTTTAAGTTGATACTCGTAATGGGACACTCAATCAATTGCTCTTGGGACTCTCTTGGTCTTGCGATGCGATCCAAGCAATCGCACGGCTGAGAACGGGGTCAGGGTCATCAAGCAGCAATTGCCTAGTCAATTCAACCACCTCGTCAGGCACGACGCCTTCCTTTTCCAGCGACTTGCCGGAAGCTGAGTGGTAGTCCGCGATCGCGTACTGGAACCCGTCACCGTTCGGGAGACGAGTTACAGTCGATGGCAGCGCCAAGCCTGCTGTGCGACTACCGAAGATACGAGCAAGCCGCAAATCCTGCAATCCGCCTGATAGGATTTCTGCCGATGAAATTGAGCTTTCGTCGACCAACACGGCCACGGGGCATGCGACCGGTTCCGCATTTTCGTTGACGAAGAACTTCATCTCCGAACCCCTCATCGTCATAATGCCGAGAGCTGCCTGGCGGTCCGAGAACTCGGATGCAATCCCCATCGTCATGCCACCCAATCCCCCCATGTTGTTGCGCAGATCGATGACGACTCCGTTGCGGTGTTCGTCGCCTCGAATCGCGCCGCGAAACAAAGGCATGAATTTGATTGGATTGAAAAAGGCATTGAACCAGACGTAGCCGATTTCACCCGGCAAGGTTTCAACTCGCGACTGGAGGCGTATCGGCGGCAGGTGACCAAAGCGAACGAATTCTCCTTCGGCAGATTCCAGCTCCAGCGACATCTCTCGGATTTCTGAATTGCGATCAACAAATCGAAATGATTTCGATTTTCCGCTGGTCCCACTTGCTAGTCTCTCAAGGCTTAAAGCAGCCAAAGTCTCAACTCGTAGCGGCCCGTGGGCGGCAGATTGAAGCTTTTCGATCGTCTCGCCCATCTCGTGTCTGCCAATTTTCTCTACCAGCCAACCTGTTTCGACACCCGCTTTCTCGGCGCTCGAACCTTTGGCGACATGGGAGACAACCACGCCATCCTTCGTCAGTCGAAATTGCAAACCTGTCGTCGCATCATCATCAGGCCCGTCATCCGCCTCGTCCTCTTGGGCCTTACCTTTGGCGTCGTCATCCTTGGCATCGTTCTGATCTTCTTGGTCATCGTTATCGCTGTCTGTGCCTTTGGCGTCCACCACGTCGAGCGCCGAGGCTTCAATGATTCCAAAATGGGATTGACCCAAGTCGTTGATCATGGAGTGAATAATACTGCGCACCTGATCAACGGACGAAGACGACTCGACCTGCGGCCGGTATTTCTCGCGAGCCTTACTCCATTTCTCAGCTAGAAGCTTTTCGTCCCAATGCGTTTTCTGAACGGTGTCCCATACAACATCGAACGAGGCCAAGTTGACAGCTAGGTCGAATGGTTCCTGCGATTCGTCTGGGTAGTTTTGAGCGAACCCCGGAACCGCGAATTGCAGCCCTAACAAGAATATGCAGGTGAGTATTTTGACGTTTTTGAACAGGTCAGCCATTAGGAATTGACTTTCGGTGAGCATGATTCTTTTATAGGATTCAGTCCGGCCAGGTAGGACGCGAACGCACTCTTCAACAACGAGCACTAAAGTAGGAACAATCGAACGTCGCACCAAAATAACTTCATGGCGCTCATCAGGGCAATCCGAAGTCAAAACGACCCTCAAATGATGGCACCACTCAAGAGAAGGCACCCAGCGGGAAATAGCGTCCCCTGCCCGCCCAATTCGCTTGGAACAACCGCTGCGTGCCAACTCTCAATATTCTACGTCTTACCTTTCACGCAACTTTTGGCTGCAATTTTAGCCACAAAGGGCGCATCAGGCGAGGCGGACTCAGAAGCAATCGGTTCAATCCGTTCCATTTTGCTTGAAATTCAACTACAATAGTGGCATCCCGCCATGGTCGTATTCGGACCAATTTACGACTTTTTTCCTCCCACCTTTTGGTCAATCCAATGAACTGTCTGTGCGGCTTGCCGCTTTCCCGTTTGAAATTTTCAATTCCGGCCACTCGCAGTCAAAGCGAGGTTAAGCCGGGTCACCTCATCGGTTTGCCTGACGAAACCTGGAACGGTTCGGAAACGCCCTTTGGATTTCAATATCAACCGAAGGCAAACGCCTGCTGGCTGAGTTGGAAACAGCCCGATGAATTGTTCCGTTTCGGTAAATTCGCGGTGCTGTGGGCGGTTTACATTCTGTGTTGGTGCGGAGTCGGCATTGGACCCTTGCTTTTTGGCCAAGAGGCCGATCTCACAAGGCTCGTTCATCCGGAAGTTGCCGAGCGACTAAGTTTGACGGATTCCCAACGCGCTCGCCTTCAGGAGCTTGTCCAAGAACGATCGACGGCTCTGGCTGAAGCTGCCGACGATGCGACGAAGACGGAAGTTCAAAAACGCTTCCATGAACAAGTGCTTGCGGAATTGACCGATGGCCAGCGAGCTCAACTTGTCAGCGATCAACCAACCCAAGGTCTGATTTTTCAATTCCGCGACATGAAGTGGGCTGACGTGCTAGCATGGTTTTCGGCTCAGCAAGATTTGACGCTGGTCATGGATCAGATTCCACCCGGCAGCTTTACGTTCAGCGACACGCGATCCTATACGCCTGCCGAAGCCATCGATTTGCTCAATAGCGTCTTGATGACTCGCGGCTTTACGCTCGTGCGGCGCGAGCGCATCCTGACCGTCATGCCTCTTAACGACTCATTGCCACTCGATCTGTTGCCTCGCGTCGAAATTGCCCAGTTGCCCGAACGAGGTCGCTTCGAGCTTGTCAGCGTCATTTTTCCGTTGGGCAATCGTCCATTCGATAAGGTTTTGGCTGAAGTCAAGCCATTTTTGAACAGCTATGGCCGTATCATTCCGCTCGCCATGAGCAGCCAGGTGCTGGTAGTAGAGAACGCTGGCAAGATGCAGACCATCAATGAATTGATCGCCAGCGTACCCGAACAATCCGAAGTCGTTGAAAAACGAAATCCACCGCCGGCACCCGTCTTCGCGGCCTATTCAATTGGCAATTTGCAACCCAGTCGGACCCTCGACGTGATTCGAAAGCTGATTGGAAGCGACCAACTATCAATCGATGAGCGAACCGGCGTCTTGAGCGCGTTTGTTATACCCGCCCAGCAAACGGCGATTAAGTCGGCGCTCGATTCCATGATCGAGAAACAGTCGGAATTGCCCGACACCGCCCCAGTTGCTTACAAGTTGCAAAACATGTCGGCTGCCGATTTTCGCGATCAAGTCACAGCAGTCGCACCCAGCGCTCGAGTCTCGGCCACCACAACACGCGCATTGGTCGTAGCCTCTCCTGCGGAGCAATCGATGATCGAAAAGGCTCTAGCGAAGCTGGATATCCTGCCCATCGGGGTGAGCGATGAAGTCAAGGTCTATGAAGTTGCGCCCTCGAAAATCGCAGCATTTGAAACCGCCCTTCGCAACTTTATTCCGAATGCTCAAATAGCCATCAACTCAGCCAGGGGATCGATTGTCGTCAAAGGGTCGTTGAACGATCTGCGAACGGCAGATGAAGTCATTCGTTTGTGGCAAGATTCCGCCGAAGGCACTGTTCCGCATGTCTATGCGATCGAGGTGCAGGACGCTTCGCTTGTAGTCGAGATGTTGACGGCCGAGTTTCCCAAAGCGAGATTTACGCTGGATGCAGACAAGAGAAAATTAACGGTCGTAGCAGAGCCAGCCAGCCAAGCCGCGATCAAGACGCGAGTGGAAGAATTCCATAAGCAGTTGCCACTTATGGAAGCGTCGATTCCACAAGTTTATTCAATTGAAGTAGCCGACACTGCACTGGTAGTAGAACTGCTAAAGACCGAGTTCCCCAAAGCGAAATTCACTTTGGACGCAGACAAGAAAACGCTCACGGTGGTAAGCGAGCCAGCCAGCCAAGCTGCGATCAAGGCGCGAGTGGAAGAATTCCATAAGCAGTTGCCACTTATGGAAGCTCCCATTCCACAAGTTTATCCAGTCGAAGTGGCGGATGCGTCCCTGGTCGTTGAATTGTTAAAAACCGAGTTTCCCAGAGCAAAATTCACCCTGGATGCGGACAAGAAAACGCTTACGGTGGTAGCAGAACCGGCCAGCCACGTAGAAATCAATAGCCGGATTGCGGAGCTCTACAAAGGCTTACCACCCCGCGAAGAACCGACGCTGGTCGTTTATCAGATTCCTGGCATGACGGCAGCCGTTCTGCAACAGTCGTTGGCTACGGAACTTGTTGCATTGCGTGTTCATCCAGACACGCAAAACAACCGGCTCCTTGTTTGGGCAGACAGGAATCACCACGATCGAATTGCCAAAATCGTGGAGCGACTTGCAGAAAAGCCGACGGTCGAGCACCAGCGAGTGGTGGTTGTTTATCCGCTCACGCATGTCTTGGCCACAACGGCCAAGACAGCCCTGGATCAATTGACTCTGCCTGCGACGATCGTGGCCGACGATAAACAGAAGCAATTGATGATTACGGGAACACTTGCTGAGCATTCGACCTTTGGGCCTGTTATCGAGCAGATGGATCGAGCCAAGTCGGCAACCGACGGGCCGAAACTCAGGAGTTTCGACCTTCACACATTGCAAGCGGATCGCGTCATGCCGATGTTTCAGGTCTTGTGGCCCGAAATGAAAATGTCGGTCGACGCGACGTCGAACACGCTGGTTGTGTCAGGCACCCCAGGGGAACTCGAAGAGTTCGGTAAGGCAATTGCAGGCATGATGGAAGCCCCCGATGGTAAAACGCAGGTGGTGAAAACGTACGCAGTTGCGGCCGGAAACATGGCAACGCTGCCAACGATACTCACTCAAATTGCTCCCAAAGCAGTTGTTAGCGCTGACCCCGTTTCACGCACCGTGACGGTCCTGACCACAGAAGACCTGCATCAACGCGTCGCTCATGCAGTTGAACAAATAACGGAGACGGCGAGATCGGGCATGAAGCCTGCCGCCTTCATGCTGAAACCCTCGCAGTTGTCCAGCGCGATCGTGTCGCTGCGAGCGCTCTTCCCTTCGGCCGGACTCAGTGCGGATTCTACCAACGGCCAACTCATCGTGCTTGCATCGGAAGCCGATCACGCCGAGATTGCAAAGGTTGTCGAACTACTCGTCGATGGCTCAAACTCGATCGAAAACTCATTGCAGGTCTTTCCGGTCGAACCGAAGTTGTTGAAATCCACCGAGTTCCTCCCGTCGCTCCGATCGTTGCTGCCAACGGGTGTGAATCTTCAGCTCAGCCCTAAAACGAATTCGATTTTGGCCGTCGGGACATCCGATGAATTGAAGCTCGTCGCGACTAAGTTGAAGGAAGTCGTCGAGCAAATGCCTGTGCCAGTCGAGCTGACTTCCAAAGTTCATACGCTGATCCATGCCGCCACGTCCACCGCGATCGCGATACTACAGCCGCTTGTGCCCCAGGCAACGTTGGTGCAAGACCCTGTGGCCAAGACAATTGCGGTCACGGGGCTGCCCGAAGATCATCAGCGCGTTGAGGAACTGCTTGCGTTACTCGATGTACCGCGGCAACAGAATCAGGTGACGAAAGTCTATCGCATGAACCAGGGTACGGGCCAGGCCGTGGCCTACGTGCTGAGTGCCTTGATGCCCGATGCTCGACTTTTTGGCGACCCGAGCAGCGGAGCTCTGCTCGCATCGGCTACCGCAAAACAGCACGAAATGATCCAGTCGGTCGCCAACGAGTACGGTGGTGCTAACGAAGAGCTTGAGACTCGAGTATTTTCACTTGTGCAAGCCAATGCTGCTTCTTTACGGGTTTCGCTGCAAGAATCGAATGTCAAAGCGAAGGTCGTTGCCGAACAGGCCTCCAACAGCTTGATCGTAACGGCCACGCCCGAAGAACTTAAACAAGTCGAAACATTGATTTCTCAAGTTGAAGGCAGTTCCCAGGGCAAGCATGTTACGCAGTTCTATCCAGTGGACACCGCCAACCCGACCACGTTGGCCACCGCCTTGCGAACGAGTTTTCCAAAAGCCACGGTGGCCGGCGACCCGGGCGGTGGCGGTATTTTTGTAACCGCAGTCGAAAGCCAACAAGCGGACATCGCGCAGCTAGTTGAAAAACTCAACGCACAACCCACGCGATTGCCGTCGCTCCAGTCGTATCCCATCGAATTTGGCGTGCCAGCCGTGATTGCCCGCGCACTTCGCGAGGCTTTTGGAGGCAGTCGAGCCACCGCCAACGTGACGTTCAACGAAGAAACAAAATCTCTGTTCGTTGTCGGCACTCGCGAAGAACACAAGATTGCCGAGCAAATGATCAAGCTAATGGATGTGGACGATGCGAACCGACAACCACGCCAAATGCAGGTCTACCCACTGGCCGGTCTCAACGGGACCACCGTCATGGCGGCCCTCAAGACGGCCTTCCAGGACGATCCTCAGCCAGTCGAAATGCAACATGACCTTTCGGGTGGCCGCTTGTATGTCTTCGGATTGCCCGAACAACTCGCGAGAGCTTCGAAGTTGATGGAGACGGTGGCACCCCTGCCCAAAGACACACAAGTATTACCTTTGGGAAAGGTGGATGCGAACCTTGCTAAACAAGCCATCGACGCGCTGTTTTCCGACACGCCCTACAGCCAAGGACCGCAAGTCACCATCGATTACGACCAGTATCAACTTCTGGTTCGAGCGACCGAAGAACAGCTTGGGCAGATTCGTTCGCTGATGGGGCAAATGGGTGCTCCGATTTCGGCAACCCAATCGGGCAGTGCTCCTTCCGCCTTGCACGGGATTACTGCCAACGATATGGCTCGGCTGTCTCGCGTTCGATCCGTGCCGACGTTCCGCAACGCAGATCGCGTGCTTGACGAACTGCAACGCATTTGGCCCGATCTTCGAAGCAATTCGTTGAAGGTCATTCGGTCAGGTGGTCAAGCGCCTATTTCCCAGACTCCCAGTGTCTTACCAACGCAGCCATTGCCGGAGACAACTGAGCACACAAAATCGCAGTCGGACTCACATCAAGAATCATCGAATCCGTCGGATGGACATGGCCCCTACCATCCCATGGATTCAACCGACCAAATATCGCCGTCAGATCAAGAAAACGATTCGATCGCCAGCGATTCGCGTGCAACCTCGCCGCCCGTCATCATTGTGGTCGGCGACAAGCAGTGGACGCTTGCCTCGGACGATACGGAAGCCCTGGATCAACTCGAACGCGTGCTTGAATTGATCCGCAGCCCGCGCGCTCAGCCGATTGTTTCGACGGGCAACTATTCGGTCTATCTGCTCCAACGCGCGAGCGCCTCAGAAATGCAAACGACTTTAAGCGAATTGCTGCGTCCCGATTCTCGGCAAACGCGCTCGTCTGCATTCGCCGATGCCTACCGGCGGCTGACCATCGTAGCGGATACGCGAACCAACGCTCTGATTGTTGGCGGTTCAGCCAAGGATCGCCAACTGATCGAAGAACTTCTGGGAGTGTTCGACTCGGAAGAGCTGATGGGCAATTTGCAACAAATCGTTCCAACGTCCGTCGTGCTTGAGAATGCAACTGCGAGCCAGGTTCACACAATTCTGCGTGCCATCTATCAAACCCAGCTCACGACCAACGTTCCACGACGCTGGTTGCCTATACCCGAAGGCGTTTCGACCGAAGTTTCGACGCTCTTGCAACAACTCAACGCGCAAGCCGCTAGCCCCGTCTTGACCATTACCGGCGATGAGGCCAGCAATGCGCTGATCGTGAGAGCGCCGCCCGATTTGACCGATGAAATTCTTAGGTTTATAAAATCCTTGGATCAGCAAGCCGCCAACACACCCTCGCGCCGCGTCGAACTGATTCAATTGAAATCGGCCAACGCCAAGAGCGTTGAGCAGGTACTCAGGAGGTTGATGTCCAAGTGAGCTTATTTCAGACATGTTGCATTTACGAGGTTTGCGACATCAATATCGCAAGTTGCACGTTTGGGATTGCGGGTTCAAAATAAGCTTCGTATTTCAGCGACGATCGCAAATTTCCAAAAGCATTCCTTTTAATCACAGGTTCGCGTGATGTCTCAAAATCAGAATCCGTTTCGTTCTCTGGCCAATCGCCGTCAATTTGTGGCCAAGTCTTCCGTGGCCGTTGGCGGCGGTTTGATCTTAGCAGATACGCGTGCCTCGGGCCGCGTGCTTGGAGCCAACGAGCGAGTTCGCATCGCCATGGTAGGGCTCAACGGTCGCGGCAAATCACACATTGAAGGTTGGCTGGAACAAGAGAACGTGGATATCGCATGGCTCATTGATCCGGACTCTCGGGTCCTCAGCGCGACCGCTCTGCTATTGGATAAAAAAACGGAGGGCCGCGTAAAGCCGCAAACGGCTGCGGATGTGCGAGTGGCTCTTGAAGACAAAACGCTGGATGCGGTTTCCATTGCCGCCCCGAATCATTGGCATTCGCTCATGACGATCTGGGCCGCGCAGCATGGTAAACACGTTTATGTCGAGAAGCCGATGAGCCACGATGTAATCGAAGGCCGAGTCGCCGTAGCGGCTCAACAGAAATACGGCGTCGTCGTCCAGCACGGGACGCAAAGCCGCAGCAACGCGGGCATCGCTGGGCTGCATGAAGCTATCCATGCCGGTAAGTTTGGACGACTCAAGATCGCTTACGGTTATTGCTGCAAACCCCGAGGATCGATTGGTACCAAGCCGCCAAGCGATCCACCCGAACAATTGGATTGGGACCTTTGGCGAGGGCCCGCCGACGTGAAACAGTTCCACAAGAACTACGTTCACTACAATTGGCATTGGTTCTGGGATACCGGCAACGGCGATTTGAACAATCAAGGCACGCATCAACTCGACATCGCGCGGTGGGCCATTGATCCGGATCAAACGCATCCGATTCGGACGTTCGCCATCGGCGGTCGGTTTATATGGGGCGATCAAGGTGAAACACCCAACACGATGTTCGCCATGGCTGAGTACCCGAACGGCCAACATGTGTTCTTCAACGTGCGGAACGTCAACTTCAAAGGTTACCAACATCAAGTTGAAAACGAATACTATTTTGAGGATGGTGGCCGGATCGTGGGTGGCAAGTACTTCGCCAAGGGCAGTTCGGAAGGAGTGGCCATCGATGTTCCGCCGGGCAAAGTAACGCCAGGCGGGAATTGGGCGGCGTTCATTGCCGCCTGTCGAGCGGGCGATCCCAAGATGGTCAATGGCAACGTCTACGACGCTCACTACGGCTGCGTGCTCGGGCACCTGATGAACAACTCGTATCGTCTCGGACAACCGGCACCGTTCGACCTGAAATCTGGAAATTTTGGTGACAACCGCGATGCTTCTGAACACTTTGCAAAACTGCACGCCATCATGGCCGAAGGAGTCGGTGTGCCCGTTGACGGGGCTCAATACACGGTCGGACCGTGGTTAACTTTTGACCCCAAGACAGAACGGCACACCGGCGAGCACGCCGAAGCCGCCAACGCTCTGTTGAAAGACAAAAATCGAGAAGGGTTCGAGATTCCGGCTATTGAAACCGTGTGAAAAACGCAAAAGGGTCAAACGCACGATCGCAATGAGGTCGTGAAGGATTTCAAACGGACGATCCTGAAGAGGCTGAGAATTTTTTGAACTGAATGATCCTGGAGAGGTTGTGATTTTTTCAAACACACGATCGCAATTAGGTCGCGAAGGATTTCAAACGGACGATCCTGGCAGGGATCGCAGCCATTAGCCGGGGGTTGAGGAGCGGAGCGACGATACCCCCGGAACACGGGCGGAGAGCGAATGGATTGATCCCGGCAGGGATCACAGCCCTCCTCTTAGAGCGACAGGAAAATTCAATGACAAAACATCGCTCCGCGCAACGCGCACCTCACACCCGCGCCGGGCGCAAATCACCCCGTGCATCGCGACTCGGGCTGGCATCCCTGCCGGGATGCCGAAAAACAATTTTCGTATTACCGTAACCGGTGGTGCGCTCCGCGACCACCGGCTAATATCTGCGAACCCTCCGGGTTCGCCTGTGCGGCGGCAAAATTATGGGCAAACGCGGCCACCCACCAACTGTTGACTCATGTGACTTGCGAGAGTAACGCAGTACACGTTTGCAAGGAATTTAAAAACCCTACCAAACCTAGGAGGAAATTGCGTTCCTCCGATGTTTGGTGAGGGTTTAATGTGGAGATGAACGGACTCGAACCGATGACCCCTTGCGTGCAAAGCAAGTGCTCTACCAACTGAGCTACACCCCCAAGGTCGGACGTTTGATTGTTTCAGTGGGCGCGCCAGAATTCGAATCTGGGACCTCGTCGTTATCAGCGACGCGCTCTAACCAACTGAGCTACGCGCCCGGTTCGTTGCACTTGAACACCAAGCACCTAGCCGACAACGCGCTAACGCGTCGGAAGACTTCCTTCGTTGGCCAGACCGGGAACGAAAAATAGTAGCCTATGTTTCACGCCTGTCAACTCCTGACTTGGCAAGTATTCGGGCAGTCGGTATACTCTCGCCGTCATTTCTCCCGCTAATTCCTTTGAAGGGACATTGTATGGCCGTCGTTTTGATTTGCGTGACTTTCGTAATCGGTTATCTAGCGATCGTTTTTGAGCACAATTTGCGGATCAACAAGGCGGTTCCGGCTATGTTGGCTGGTATTTTGTGCTGGACGCTGTTTGTCTTGAACAGTTCCCAGTTTCCTCAAGATTCTAAGGTTCTCAATTGGTTCGCGTCCAACCCAGCTTTAGCGGTTGAGGAAGGTGCAGCGGAGGAAGGCGCAGGGGTCGAGGAAGGAAAATCGGCAGGCGAGACGGGTGGCGAATCCCGTGATTCCAGCGAGAAGTTAAGCAAAGAATACATCCTCGAGCACTTGCTGGTCCACAACATCTATGAAATTGCCAGCATCTTGTTCTTTCTGCTCGGAGCGATGACGATTGTCGAGATCGTCGACGCGTTCGATGGGTTTACCATTGTGACCAGCCGCGTTCAGACGACCAGCAAGTTGAAGCTGCTTTGGGTCATTGGGTTGCTCACGTTTTTCTTGTCCGCCGTTCTTGACAATCTGACGACGACCATCATCATGATTTCGCTGACGAAAAAATTGATCGCCGACCACAAGACGCGACTCTTTTTTGCAGGCATGATCGTTTGCGCGAGCAATGCGGGCGGTGCTTGGACCGTGATTGGCGACGTGACGACCACCATGTTGTGGATCAAAAATAAAATTTCCGTTATCGAAATTATGAAACACGCGTTCCTTCCGAGTTTCGTGTGTTTCGTTGTACCGATGGCACTCATTTCCTTTCGTATGTCGGGCACGCTCGAACCGGTGCAGCGTGATTCGACGGCAGATGATTCGGATCGCAGCATTGCCCATGGCGTCAAGGCGACGATGCTTGCCATTGGAGTGTTGGGTTTGATGTCGGTTCCAATCTTCAAAATGTGGACGCATTTGCCGCCGTTCATGGGGATGTTACTGAGTCTTGGTGTGCTGTGGGCTGTGGGCGAGTTGTTCAATCGTGATTTCGATGAAGAAATGCAGACGAAGACAAACGTCTTGAATATTCTAAAGCGGGTTGATTCATCGACGATTTTGTTTTTCCTGGGCATCTTGTTGGCGGTCGGTTCGCTTTCCCAGGCTGGCATTTTGTCGAAACTTGCCGAAATGATCGGCCAGTACGTGAGTGACCTTGGGATCGTGGCAGTCATCATTGGGTTCGTATCGGCGATAGTCGACAATGTGCCTTTGGTGGCGGCTGCCATCGAGATGTACAAATTTCCAATGGATCATGCCTTCTGGATATTCTTGGCGTATACTGCGGGAACCGGCGGAAGCTGCCTGGTCATCGGATCCGCCGCAGGCGTCGCCGCTATGGGGTTGGAAAAGATGAGTTTTATGTGGTATCTCAGATACATCACACCCTGGGCGACCATCGGATACGTCAGCGGATGCGCCCTCTACTACTTCCTCTTTATGCAAGCGTAGTACGTGATTTCGGGACGGCGTGGACGGCGGGGTGCACGTCCGACTTGCGGCAACATCGGGCGGATTTCATTTGAAATGCGCCTTGATCTTTGGTGATTTGGGCCTCGATTTGACAGAAGTTTGCCGTAGGTCCATTCGAAAAAGAACGCAAGGAGAACTGCCATGAAGCTCTTTCGCAAATGCACCATGCTATTTCCCTTTGCCGTCGTTGCAGCTTTGGGAGTCCTCCTCTTTGTCGACCATCAAAGCGTCCAGGCTCAAGAGGTCGATTCCAATAGCGAGAAGTTCAAACGCGATACCGTTTATTGGCTTGGTACTTTGGACGCTGGCGCGATCAAGCTCCGCATGCGTATCGATGTGCATTACAAAGATGATGGTAGTCTGAATGGCCAACTGGTCAGTATTGATCAAGGTGGTGCGGAAATTCCATTGGATTCTTTGGCAATCACGGACGATGAGTTCTCGTTTTCCGTCGAACGGCTGAAGATTCAGTATCAGGCTAAGCCTGATCAATCCGGCGAGAGTGTTACTGGTACCTTTAGTCAAGGCGGTGCGTCGTACGAAATGACTTTGAAAAAAGTCACCAAAGATGAAGCTGCCGCCCCCAAGAGGCCTCAGACTCCGACGGCCCCCTTTCCATACGAGGCGCGTGAAGTCCTCGTCGCCAACGATAAGGCCACCGCTGTGACCTTGGCGGGATGGCTGACGCTTCCGAATGAAAACAAAGGCGAAAGATTCCCAGCTGTGGTCCTCGTTTCGGGATCGGGGCCTCAAGATCGCGATGAAACGCTGCTGGGCCACAAGCCGTTTTGGGTCATTGCAGATTACCTATCACGCCGAGGGATTGCCGTCCTGCGATACGATGATCGAGGAATAGGTAAATCGACCGGGGAATTCTCAACCGCAACTACGCAAGATTTCGCAAGCGATGCTCAGGCGGCGATCGGCTTTTTGAGTTCGATCCCAGAAATTGACAGTCAACGAATCGGAGTCATTGGGCATAGCGAAGGCGGTATTGTCGCAGCCATGCTTGCCGCGTCGGAGTCCCCTCCGGCACATGCCGTAATGTTGGCTGGTACGGGCGTCCCAGGCGACGAGATTCTGCTGACGCAAGGTGACGCAATCTTTAAGCGAAGCGGCGCTGCGGAGCCCGAGGCACAGCGTGAGCTGCGCAAAGATTTGATCTCACTCAGTAAAACGGGAGCCAGATCCGAGGAAATGCAGAAGCGGGCGGATCGGTACTTCGAGGAAGAAAAAAATTCTGTGCAGAGTGACGCAGCCGACGACGCCGAGCAAAAGTCGGCTGAAAAAGAGCAGTTGCGGGCAGGCATTGCCCAGTTTGCAAACCCCTGGTTCAGATTCTTTTTGAACCATGATCCGCGTCTCGATTTGCGGCGAGCCAAGTGCCCTGTTTTCGCATTGATCGGCGAAAACGATTTGCAGGTGTTAATAGACATCAACATGCCGGAGATCGAAAAAGCCCTGGCCGAATCAGCCACGAAAGGCCACCAATGCGAACGATTCGATGGGTTGAACCATTTGTTTCAGCACTCGGAAAGTGGCCTGCCTGCAGAGTACGGAACGATCGAAGAGACGTTTGCACCTGAAGTGCTCGAAAAGCTATACCATTGGGTGCATCGCCACTGATTAGTGCAATTCTTTGGTGACTCTCTAGGCGAAGGCCAACCCTTTTCGTAAAATCAACGCATGTCGAAAACTTCGATGGCGTCTAGATTTCCAGAGGGGACTTGCGAAATGTACAGCTTGGACTTACAGCTTTGGGCTTCGACTTCGTTTAGCGCTTTCAAAAGGGTAGTGAACCCTTTTCTATTGCTTGCCGCATTGCCAATCGCATTGCAAGCTACCGAAGGAGTTGATTCCAGACCGAGCGGTACAAAGTCTACTCCGGCGAGATTTCTAACGGCCGTCGATATGCAAGGGCAACCGATTCGATTGTGCGCCGAACCCGAAATTAAAGCTACAGCCGTCGTTTTCTTAACGACTGAATGTCCGATTTGCCGACAGTATGTTCCCGAGCTAAATCGTCTAGCGGCCGAGTTTGCTGCAGCCGATGCTGAGCTGCTGGGTGTAGTCTATGATCCAAGTCAGACGCGTGAGGCGGCCTCAGCGTTTTGCAACGAATTCAAAGTTGAGTTCCCCGTCATCTTCGATGGTTCGGGTGAACTGGCTGCACAATTCCAGCCAACGCACGTCCCACAGGCGTTTGTTCTCGACCGCGATGGCAATGTCGTGTACCGTGGACGAATTGACGACTTGTACGCGGGTGTTAAGCAGCGGCGGGCTGAGGCCACCACGCATGATCTGCGAGTGGCGGTCGAGTCAACCGTAGCAGGCCAGGCAATCAGCGTGACGGAAACAGAGGCTGTCGGTTGCAAACTGGGTGCAATTGGTGACGGACCTTCGAAGGATGTGACTTACGCGCGCGACGTGGCACCCATTATGAATGCCCATTGTGCCGAATGCCATCGACCGGGCGAAGTCGCACCGTTTTCGCTGCTGTCCTATGAAGACACTCAAAAGCGAGCCGATTTTTTGGTGGATGTCGTGCAGTCGAATCTGATGCCGCCTTGGAAGGCTGAGACTGGCCATGTAGAAATTCTCGGTGAACGGCAAATGTCGAACTTCGCCAAATCAGTCTTAAAAACTTGGGCGGCTAGCGGCAGTCCTCAAGGCGACCCCGCAGACCTACCGCCCGTGCCGACCTTCCCGGAAGGCTGGCGATTGGGCGAACCGGACTTGGTCCTGCGTGCGCCGGAGCCGTTCATGGTACCGGCTGATGGTCAAGATATTTTTCAACATTTTGTGATTCCATCCGGATTGCTTGAAGATAAGAATTTGGTCGGATTTGAATTCCATCCCGGCAACGCGGCAGTCGTACACCATGCGGTGATTTTCCTTGATTCTCAAGGCTATGGCCGAGCCAAAGATGCTGAAACTCCTGAGCCGGGCTATGTAACATTTGGGTCGATTGGTATTCCCACTGCGGGAATTGTAGGAATTTGGACGCCCGGCATGACGCCCCGATTCTTTCCTCGAGGGATGAGCTTGGGCGTGCCCAAGGGCGCGGATGTGATCTTGCAATTGCACATTCATCCAACCGGCAAAGAAGAGACGGATCAGTCCACGTTCGGATTGTATTTTTCCGAAGAACCTCCGGTTCATCGAATCTCGCGGATGCCACTCCTTCTTGGGTCGATGATCGTGGATATTCCTGCGGGCGAACCGATGCATGTGGTGGAAACACAAATTACGCTGCCGTCCGACGTAACCTTGGTTTCCGTGGTGCCTCACATGCATTTGCTCGGCAAAGAGATGAAGGTTACAGCGACCTTGCCGGATGGCCAAGTGAAGGTTCCGATCTGGATCAAGGATTGGAATTTTTACTGGCAAGACAATTACGTCTACAAAGAGCCACTCAAGCTGCCGGCTGGAACCAAGCTTGACATTTTTTCTTCCTACAACAACTCGTCCGAAAACCCCTTTAATCCGACATCGCCTCCCAAGCGAGTATTCTTTGGAAACGGCAGTACCGACGAAATGTGTTTTGCAATTTTTCAGTTCGTAGCCGACGAACCGGATGGTTTACGCAAGATGGAGCGCGGGTTTCGTAATACCTTCATGCGAGAATGGTTGACCGCCAAGCTCGATGAAGAAGCCCGAAATCACATCGCGAGCGAATTGATGAAGCTAATCGGTTTTGAAGGGGATCAGAAGGATTTCATGAAGAGGATGATGCGAGACTGATGCTCTACTGGTCTCTGGCTGGCACTCCCATCGCCATTTATCTATTCCTCATCGGCAGTTTGGATCTTCGCCGGCGGCCGCTGGTGACGAGTGGCTGGCGCGATACTCTCACGTTGGGTATCGCCTGTTCAGGCTTAGCTGCCATTGGGCCGATGCAGTTGTTTTTTCCGACGAGTGCCGCCAGCCTTTGGCCCGGTTGGGTTTGGTTGCTTTTGTTTGGTTTGTATTTTTTGAGCTTGATCCTGGTCCTGCTTTGGAGCAAGCCGCGTTTGATCGTGTACGGAATGTCGCCGGCTCAATTTCGCGACTCACTCTTGGATGCCGCACGGGTCGTTGATGCTGGAGCGGAGTGGAATGGTCAAGTGCTGACACTGCCGCAGGCCGGTATTCAGCTCGCCGCCGAAGCCAGCACAACGCGCCGCGTTCACGTTGTGGCCTTAGTTGGTGTGTTGCAAAACGTGAAAGATTGGCTCGCACTCGAGCGAGCGTTGGTTAACGCTGCGCGACAAATTGAGGGAAGCCGCTCCGCACTCTCCGGTGGGTTGTTCATCCTGGCAGGTTTGAGTTTGTTGTTGATCGCGATTACCCCGGTCCTGATGCATCCCGAATTGGCACGCGTCGAATTGCAGAAATTCTTGTTGAGGTAGCCTTGAGCGACGAAACGATCTATCAACACCTGTCGCAATTGACCGCGCAGGGTGAACCGATTCAAGCCCTGGATGCGCTGGTCGAGCACTTGGATCGCACCGGGCAGTATCATGAGCTTTTCGAAGCTCTAAAGATGAAGCTGCGGATGGAACTTGGGCTGCCGGCCGCTCAAGTCGAACAGGAAATGCGATTAGATGACCAGACGGAGGCGAAGCTCGAACTTGGGCTTATCGAGGCGTGCAGCCAAGTGGGCCAGGCATTTTGGAAGGCTGGAAAAATTCGTGAAGGCTGGATGTACATGCGTCCTGTCGGCGATCGCGAGCTTGCTGCCAAAGCCCTTTCGGAAGTTGAAGTCACCCAAGACAACCTGGAAGACATGATTGGAGTCTTGCTTCACGAAGGCGTGGATGTTCGGCGAGGCTTCGAGATTTCTCTCGCCCGAATGGGGACGTGCAACAGCATCACCACCTTCGAACAACATTTGACGATGCGGCCTCGCGCCGATCAACAAGCAGCGGCTGAACTGCTGGTTAGACATGTTCACACGGAACTTCTAGGCAACCTGCGACGCGACATCCAGCAGCGAGAGAGTAAGCCTCCGAGCGAAGCAACGCTCGAAGAAATCTTGCAGGCACGACCCGACTTACTCAAAGACGGCAATTACCATCTGGACACGAGCCATTTAGCGGCCACGGTACGATTCGCTCGTGTGTTGGACGTTCCCGAAGCGTTGGCCTTGGCGTTGGATATTGCCCAGTATGGCCGCAAGTTGCATCCGCAATATCAGTACCCAGGCGACGAACCCTTCTTGGATCAATATCCGGCCGCTATCGCATTCTTTCGAGCTTTGTTGGGGCAACAAGTCGACGCGGGCATTCGTTACTTTACGCTCAAAGCCGACAGCGTTGACCAGCAGCACTATGGTCTGCTCGCCGTGGAGGTGCTGATCGATCTACTATCGCGTTGTGGTCGCCACGCTCAGGCGTTGCAGGCTTACGCCGATCGCATCAAACCCGGCGAACGAACGATGGGAATCGCTCCATCGCTCCTGCAATTGAGCCAGCGGCATGGTGACTACCATGCCATGCTTCAAATTACACAGGACCGGCATGATCTTCTCGGCTTCGCCGCCGCCTTGTTAAAGCGCAATTCGGGAGGCGGACAAACAGAGTCAAATTGACGAGGAACTTGCTTGGTCGTAAACCAGCCGATGAAACACAATTGGTCAACTATTTGACGGCTACCGGTTAAGACATCGGGCTGTTGTTTAACTTCGGTGCCTCGAGCTTACAATTCAAACGCAAATACCGAGGTTATAAACCTAAAGGAACGAACTAGACGGACAGGATTTCCAGGAGCTACAGGATTGAGTACAACAACTCCAATAAATCCTGTGCATCCTGTGAATCGTGTCAAAATTGTCAATAATGACTCAGCTTTCAGTGAATTTGAATGCCGTGGCCATGCTGAGAAATCGGCGTGACGTGCCATGGCCCTCGCTGACAGGGGCTGTTCGGGCCGTAGTGCCTTCGCCCGTAAGACTAACTTCGATAAACCTCTACGTTGCAGCATGGAACACGAAGCCCTAACCGAGAAAATCATCGGATGTGCGATGAAAGTTCATCGAACGTTGGGGGCCGGTTTTCTCGAATCCGTTTACCACAACGCCCTGTTGCATGAACTGCGCAAAGCAGGCTTGAAAGCGGAGAGCAAGTGCCCTCTTGTCGTCATCTACGACGGCGTTACCGTAGGAATGTTTGAACCGGATGTGTTTGTCGAAGACATCGTGATCGTGGAAAATAAAGCGGCGTTGACGCTTGCCCCGGCGAATGAAGCGCAATTGGTCAACTATTTAACGGCTACCGGAAAAGACATCGGGCTGTTGTTTAACTTCGGTGCCTCGAGCTTACAATTCAAACGCAAATATCGAGTTTATAAACCCAAAGGAATGAACTAGCCGGACAGGATTTCCAGGAGCTGCAGGATTAAGAAAATCCATTCCAATAAATCCTGTGCATCCTGTTGATCCTGTCCAAATTGTCGATAATGACTCAACTTTCTGTGAATTTAAATGCCGTGGCCATGCTGAGAAATCGGCGTGACTTGCCTTGGCCCTCGCTGACAAATTTGGGACTGCTTGCGCTCGAAGCGGGTGCAACCGGGCTAACGATTCACCCACGACCCGACCAGCGCCACATTCGTTTCACCGATGTACCAATTCTGCGCGAGCTTACGTCAAGCCGCGCTGCCGAATTCAATATTGAAGGCTACCCGTCGCCCGAGTTCATCGAATTGGTAATGGAGTCTAGACCGGATCAAGTAACCTTGGTCCCCGACGATCCAGCCCAGAGCACGTCGGATCATGGGTGGGATTTCGTGGGCAATCGTCAGTTCCTCTTGGATGTCGTGGACGCACTGCACCAACGAATTCCGCGAGTTTCACTGTTCTCGAACCCCGATGCGGGTGAAACTCAGCTTGAAGCTGTTCGTGATATTGGAGCGGATCGAATCGAGTTGTACACAGGTCTGTATGGAGCAACTTACGACAATCCAACGGCTGGACAGAGCGAACTGGCCAAACTGGCGAAGACTGCTAGTCTTGCATCGGAGAGGTGTTTGGGAATCAATGCCGGCCATGACTTGACTGTGTTCAATCTTCCGCCGCTCGTAGGGGCCATTCCCAATCTGATGGAGGTTTCCATCGGCCATGCGCTGATTGCCGATGCGCTCGAACATGGCATGACGGCAACTGTGAAGCGATTTCTTGGAGCTATGCAACTACGATGACAGAACCGCAGAGCAAACCGCCGCTAAAATTTCGAACCCGAGCCATCCACGTGGGCAACGAACCTGACTCGGAAACCGGAGCTGTCGTGCCGCCGATTCACTTGGCTACGACCTTTGTTCAGCCGGGTGCAGGGGATTGGGGTAAATTTGACTACTCGCGATCAGGCAATCCGACCCGCCATGCGGTTCAGCGGACTTTGGCTTCGCTGGAAGGCGGCTATGGTGCGCTGGCCTTCGCATCCGGCATGGCGGCAACACACTGCGCGGTGATGCTCTTGCGCAGCGGAGATCATATCATCGCCAGCCGCGATATTTACGGTGGCACCTACCGATTGCTCCATCAAATCACTCAGGCCAATGGAGTCTCGGTTACGCTCGCCGATTTGAATTCTCCCGAAGGATTGACTGAGGCCATTCGACCTGAGACGAAAATGCTGTGGTTCGAAGGCATCGGGAATCCGCTGCTTACGATTCTCGACGTGCCAAGACTAACAGAGATTGCGCATTCGAATGGCCTGTTGGTGGCTGTCGACAACACATTTGCAAGCCCCGCGCTGATGCGACCACTTGAATTGGGCGTGGACATCGTGATGCATTCGGCAACAAAATACTTGAGCGGTCACAGCGACTGCCTAGCGGGGGTTCTGGTCGCGCGCGAGCAGTCGCTGTTCGAACGATTGTATTTCATTCAAAATGCAACCGGGGCAATCCTTGCACCGCTCGAGAGCTTTCTGCTGGGTCGTGGGCTTAAGACGCTTGAGCTGCGAGTGCGTGAGCAATCTCGCAGCGCGCTGTGCATCGCGGAGCAGCTTGAAAAGCATCCCCGGGTCAAGAGAGTGATCTACCCTGGATTGAAGTCGCATCCCAATCATCAGCGCGCGGTCGAAACATTGGAAAACGGATTTGGAGCGGTGATCACCATCGAGGCGGCCGGCGATTTTCAAGAGACCAAGCGCATTGTCAAAGCTACCAAGCTCTTTCACTTGGCGGTCAGCCTAGGCAGCGTCGAATCTTTGATCGAGCAACCCGCAACCATGTCTCACGCCAGTTACGAAGCCAGTGCACGCTCAGCCGCCGGCATCTCGGACAGTTTGATTCGCCTTTCCGTAGGTCTAGAAGACCCCGATGATCTGATGGCCGACCTGGACCAGGCCTTGATTAGCAATTAAGACTTAGTAAAACGCGGTACAGTGTGAATCCCGTTGAATTCTTCATCGCACTTTGAATCCCCCCTCTGTGTTCTTTGCGTCCTTTGCGGTTGGAATCAGGGTGACGGGATGTTGTCCAAATCCGGTGAGCTTGACGACAGATTGTCAAATGTCTGTTTGGCCAAACGCCCAATGTAATTCGGGAATATACTTCCGCGTTTGTGTTGCCAACTGTTTTTTAGGATAAGCCATAGGCTTACCGAACGATTAAAAATCTGTGACGATTTCGTTGCCTGCTCTTGTCGCCAGAGCGCTCCAGACACCGATGTCGATCGACAGGCTCACAAAGCGAACACTGCTGTCCGCCAGAGCCAGATTTACACCGCCAGAATGGTAACTCGACGCCGAAACGGACGCAGACTGTTGGTAATTATTTTCATGGAGCGAACCGTCCAACGCGCCATCTCTTGGAGCGTTCGGGCGATCGACGTGGTTGTACCAAGTGTGCAGATAGTCGCTGACGATCCAATGTTGCCCAGCGAACTGGCTACTCTTGGGAAAGTAATTCTGTGAGTTTCCAAACAGGTCGGCTCGCGTAGAAGCTCGGACGTTACCCAAGGAGGTTCAAAATCCGCCAGATAAAACACTGGCTACTACAAATGGAAATTTCGACCGGGTAACAGACGTCGATCGCAATTCCGTACGTGAACTTGGCGGCGGGCTTGCGACTGCGAGCACAAGGGGTGCGGGTGTTGGGGAATAGGACCTTACCCTAAACTCCGGAACAAATTTGCGGTCAATGATCCAGTGCGTGAACACGCGTGAAAGAAGTGGCGATTTAGGGCGCTCTCTTTCGCAGCTTTCTTTGCAACGATCGGCGGTGGATTCCTAGGCGGC
>WPCK01074843.1_pt1 | contig 26842 bp, 19 predicted proteins | sample 5399851 | NCBI WGS metagenome assembly WPCK01 (sample SAMN12869471, study PRJNA574797) | sludge metagenome | isolation source: wastewater treatment of pH11 | place: China:Beijing | collected 2019-05-20 | reverse complement strand
CCTGTGGATTTGAAATCGGATAGTACGAATGATCCAGTCAAACTGAAAAATTGGACGGACTTTCATGAGTACATCGAAGGCTTGCCGGATGACGAGCGAATGTTATTTGACCTATTGTGGTATCAAAGTCTGACGCTGAGCGAGGCCGCCGAAGTCATGAATTCATCGGAGAGAACCGTGCGTCGCAATTGGCGAAGTGCTCGCATCAAACTCGCCAACGATTTGCAAGCTGCCGGCGCGATTGCCAACTTGGGCAAACGCATTTCGTGAGGGACAATGTGCGAAATATAAAAGTGTTAGGCGGGTGACGAATGCCCATCATGAATTCTCTTGTTGAAGAATTGCTGGAAGAGTGGGAGGACAGCCACGATCGCGGTCAACCGAAGTCGGCGGAGGAACTCTGTGCCGCCCGCCCCGAATTGATCGGCGAACTGAAGAAACAAATCAGCGCTTTGCAAGCCTTTCATTCATGCTACGGCATTGTGGGTGACAACGCTGAGAGCTTGAACCGGTCCGATTCGCTTTCCCCAAACGTAAATCGGTGGCTGCAGATTGAATCGGAATTTCAAATCCAACGACTGCACGCGCGAGGCGGTCTGGGCGAAGTTTACATTGCTCACGACTCGATCGCTGATCGAACGGTAGCCATTAAATTTCCCCGCCCGGACCGTTCGCGTCACGAGCATTTGGCCCGCTTCCATCGGGAGGCTCAAGTCACGGGACGGCTCAACCATCCTGGCATTGTCCCGGTGTATTCGCTTCGGCCGGCACAGGCTTCAGAACCTTGTTACGTGATGCGGTTTATCGATGGGCCGACGTTACAGGATCGCTCCACGCAAGTCCGTCAGCAAGCGATTGTAAAGTCGGGATTGTATTCGACGTTTGAGTTTCGCCAGCTCTTGCAGAACATGGTGACGCTTTGCAACATCGTGGCCTATGCCCATGATCAAGGCGTCATCCACCGGGACATCAAGCCGGCCAATGTGATTCTCGGGCCGTTTGGCGAAACGATGCTCATGGATTGGGGACTGGCCAAATTCCTAGACGAGGCCGAACCGATTGATCTTGCGCCGCCCCCTTCACAATCGCAAGAGACTGTCAGCAGTTCTTCGCTCAGTACACGAGCCGGCCAAATGTTGGGAACACCGGCCTTTGCCAGCCCGGAACAGTTGCAAGGGCGGATCGACTTGGTCGATGAGCGGACCGATGTCTACGCGCTGGGGGCGACTTTGTTTTTCGTGCTCACCCAATCGCCTCCGGGCAATGAAACATCGCATGAGGGTCTGCGCGACATCGGTAAAGTGCCGACAGGCTTGGCTGCGATTTGTGAAAAAGCCATGGCGAGAGCCATTGATGCACGCTACCAGTCGGCTACTGAGTTGCGCGAAGATCTGGAGAGATATTTGGCTGGTGAGCCGATTAGCGTGGTTCGCGAAACGCTGCGGTCCAGGCTGGCGCGTTGGATCCGACGTCGATCGACCGCCGTAGCCGCGATTTTGATGGGCGTGATCATTACGTCGATCGCAGCCGCCGCCGGCAGCTATCTTTTAGGCAAGAAGAATTTGGAACTGCGATCAGCAAACGATCAATTGACGATAGCCATTGCCGATGCCACCACTTCGCAACAGAGAGCGACCTCCACATCGGAGCTACTCAGCCGTGCGCTGCGATCGGCAACACCCGAAGTAGCCCAAGGCAAGGAGCCTACGGTTCGTCAACTGCTCAACGAAACGTCCAGGAGGCTGCGCGATGATAAAACCATCAACGACTTTGTCGCTGCCAATACGCATCAAATAATTTCCGATGCCTACCTGTCCTTGGCCGACTATGATCTGGCGCTTCAACACGCCCAGCAGGCCAGCCAGTTGCATTCCAAGCTCTCGGGTGAAAACAGCGACGAGACCTTGCTTTCCAAGGCAAGCGTCGCCTTGTTGCTTTCGCGTAAAGACAACGATAACGAAGCCATTCAAATGGCGGAAGCAGTTTCAATCGTTGGTCGCGCCAATCCACACCTGCACCCTGAGACGTTAGCCACGCTGCTGGACATCTACGCTCACGTTCTTTCTGCGGCTCCGCAACCCGATCACGAGAAAGTTGTCGAACTTCATCGTCAAGCTTACTCAATTGCCAAGGAGCATTTACCGCCCGACCATTTGTTGACGTTGAAGCTAGCGACCAACTATGCAGTAGCTCTGATGGACGCGGGCAAATTGACAGAAGCCGAACCGTTGCTAGTGGATGTTTATCAAGCTCATAAGAAACTCTTGGGTGACAAACATCCGGATACGCTAGTTGATGTCATGAATTTGGTGGCGCTCAAATTCAAGCAAGAGAAATTTTCGGAAGCTCTGGAGATTTGCGATTCCAATGTTCCAATTCTTGAAGAGGTTTTAGGTGAAGGCCACCAACGCAGTATTCGTTTGCAATTGCTCAGGACAAAGCTATGTTTTTCGCTGGGGCGATTGGAAGATGCCCATCACGAAGCCGAAGCCTGCCTTGAGCGTTCCTTGCAATCGCTCGGACCAGCGCATCAAGACACGATTGACGCGCGTGGGATGCTGGCCACCGCGTTGTTAGCACTTGGCAAATTGGAACAGGCCGAAACGGTCGCACAACAGCAGTATCAGATAGCCAAAGATGAATTTGGGCCAAAACACGCGAATACGATTCAGGCGATTACGCTACTTTTTGATTTGGCGGATGCGAAGGGCGATCTGAAGGAGTTGGAACGATGGAGTGAACAGCTTCGGGGTTCAGAATGGGAGGCCGCTGCCCAGGCCGCAGTCAAGGCAGCTCAAGAAAAGGCTCAGCAAAGTGCAATCCAGAAAGAAACCGAACCTCAGCCCAGTGATCCGAATGTGAATCCCGAGCGGTAGAGTGAATGCAAGGTGACCTACTGCACCATCGTCAAAGCACCAGCCTTTAGCGATTCGGGTCCACCAGCGCGTAGGATTCGGCAAAGTTCATCGGTCTAGAAGACCACAACTTGCGGACGAACGAGACCAGTCGCATCAAAAAAAAGGACTGTCATTAGTTGAATGACAGTCCTTGTTGAATTTCGCCGATGTGGTGCGACGTTGATGAAGCACCCAAAAGTATGAGCGAACTTGGGGTTTGGCTGTGTGTCGCCTTTACTTAATTTCTACTTTGACGGCATCAGTTTTGGGTTCTTCCTTCTTAGCCGCTTTGTGGACACCTTCGAAGCTGACTTCGCCGACTTGCTGACCACCGCCGATGTCGTATTCGATGTAGCCATTTACCTTCGCGCCGTAGGGGCGGCCTGAGAATTTGGCGATCAGCGGAGCGCCTTGGAAGTCGCCTTTGATCGTGAACTTGAGGTTGTTCTCCTCGATGCGGATTTCTTCGGCGACGGATTCAAGGCCTTGATCTGGATCTTTGTAGGTGCCTTTCAGATTTTTCCCGTCCAAGCTGATTTCCAAAATTGGTTCAAGGATCGTATCGACGGCATCGATTTCAAGTTCCCATGTTCCAACAATATCTTCGATTTCTACACTACGCTTAGCGTCCCATACGAACGAGAGTTCCCCGCCTTCGGGCGTCGTAACCAGGATGTCGCCATCAATTTTATCATCTTTGACTGTACCGCTGAGTTTGACGGGCAGCGATTCGCCTTGATAGTCGACTACTAAATCGACCTTCAATTGATTGCCATCGATTTTTCCTTCTTTGGTTTCAGCGGTGTCACCATAAGGCGGCTTGTAGGTTCCAGTAACTTCGCCGTCCTTGCCGAGTTGCAAGGCCAGAGCATGCTTTGTGACTTGTCCATCGACTTCGACCTCAAACCGCCAAGTGCCCGAAGGGTCGACTCGCATAATGGGCTTCGTCGGAGCAGCTTCTGCTGCGGGTTTGTCTTGAGTTGCGGTTCCCTGAGCAAAAGCCATGTTGGCTAACATGCCGACAACGGCCAGTGCGGCAATTCTATGGAAAACAAATTTCAGTTTCATCGAGCGGTTCCTTTTCAATATGGAAGGTTTAGGGGAAAGGGTCCGATTTAGTGTGGGGGCTTCTTGAAAGGCGTAAAGTTTGAATAAGATTCTAACACAAAAACGTGCTCGGCGCAGCCTTCCGAATTAAGAAATTTTTGGAGGTTGGTCCGCTGAGTCTCTAGAGATCGAGCGGATTGCTATCGACAAATCTCAATGTCAGCTCAATCGCCATTGTTTCTGGGGCCGCCGCTTTGGTTTCCCCGCACGAATCGTCCGCGGGCCGTCCAGATTTCAGGATTCGAGGACTGGACCGTGCAAAGACCCTAGCCGCTGCGGTTCGTCGGTAATATCAGCAAAGTTCAGCATCCGACCGATTCCCTAACGCACTCGCCTTTCAGAAACAACCGTTCAGTAGGTCTTATTGGGCCGTTGGTGCAGAGCGATTTTGGCACTACAATGTTCGGCTCCCCCTATTGTTGGGTTCCCAGTTAGGGGAGCCAAGCGGGCGACGTTTGACCCAATTCCCGAACGCGAGTTGCTATGAGTTACACAAATCCACATCGCATCGACCCGATCCAATCCCAACGGCAGTCGAAAAATCGTCGCGTGTTCCGCCTGCTGGCCGCAAGCACCATTGCGAGTTTGGCCAGCTCATGGATCATGCCTTATCGAGTTTTGGCGGACAATTCGCCAGCGACACAAACCACCCAGGCAACCAAGGACAACATGTTTCTGTCACCCAGCACTTTACCGTTTGAGGCACCAGATTTTTCCAAAGTCACCAACGAGCAATTCATGCCGGCCTTTGAGGCTGGCATGGCAGGCCAGCAGATGGAAGTCAAGGCCATTGCCGAGAACTCGCAGCCACCTACTTTTGAAAATACTCTGGAAGCTTTCGAACGAACCGGCGCGATCCTTACGCGAGTCCAAAATGTTTTTTCCAACTTGGATTCGGCCAACACGAATCCGGAGATCCAGAAGATCCAGCTCGCGATCGCACCTCGGCTTGCCGCGCATCGCGACGACATTTATCTGAATGCAAAATTGTTCCAGCGAGTCGACGCAATTTTCAAGAACCAGGAGTCGCTCAAGCTGAACGAGGAGCAAAGGCGCTTGCTCAAGGAGACGCACCGTGCGTTCGTTCGCGCAGGTGCGAAGCTGGGTGCGGATGAGCAAGCTCGCATCAGGAAGATCAATGAACGACTTTCGTCGCTGGCGACTGAGTTTCAAAATAGCTTGTTGGCGGTGACTGCCGAACGCGCCGTCTTAGTGAACGACCGAGCCGAGCTCGATGGGTTGAGCGAGGACGACATTGCGGCAGCCGCGAAAGCCGCACAAGACAAGGGCCACGCTGGTAAGTTTTTGTTGCCGATTACCAATACGACGCGACAACCGGTGCTCGTTCAACTCAAGAATCGCGATTTACGTCGGCGAGTTTGGGAAGCCTCGGCTTATCGAGGTACTGGCCGCGATGGTGGAATCGATACTCGTCCGCTCGTGCTCGAAATTGCTCGATTGAGAGCCGAGTTGGCTGAATTGCTGGGCTACGCAAGTTACGCTCATTATGCCCTCGAAACGCAAATGGCCGAGACGCCTGATGCGGCTTTGGCCATGCTCAACAATATGGTTCCGGATGTGGTGGCTCGCGTCCGTCAGGAAGCCTCGGATATTCAAGCAGTCATGAAAGCCGATGGCGTCGATGGTCCAGTTCAGCCTTGGGACTGGGAACACTACGCGGAAAGGGTCCGCATGGATCGATATGGAATCGACGAAGCCGAAGTCAAGAAGTACTTCGAGCTCAATACCGTATTGCAGAACGGAGTTTTTTACACGATGAACCGATTGTTTGGCGTCACGTTCAAGGAGCGTCACGACCTGCCCGTGTATCAACCCGACGTTCGCGTCTTTGATGTTCTTGATGCGGACGGAACGCAAATTGGCCTGTTTTATGCGGATTATTATGCGCGACCCAACAAGCGAGGTGGCGCCTGGATGAGCAGTTTTGTGGATCAATCCGGGTTGTTAGGCAAGAAGCCTGTCATAGTCAACGTGATGAATATTCCCAAGCCCGTCGAAGGTGCGCCCGCGTTGATCAGCTTCGATCACGCAACCACGATGTTCCATGAGTTGGGGCACGGCGTTCACGGATTGTTTTCGAATGTGCGTTACCCCTCGCTATCCGGTACATCCACTCCGCGCGACTTTGTCGAATTCCCTTCGACGTTCCAAGAGGATTTTGCGATTCAGCCTGACGTCTTGGCGAACTACGCCAAACACTACGAGACTGGCAAAGTTCTTCCGGCGGAGCTTTTGAAGCAAATGGTCGCGGCCAAGACGTTCAATCAAGGGTTCGATACGCTCGAATATTTGTCCGCGGCGCTGCTCGACCTGCGTTGGCACGCGCTCAAGTCCAGCGAAATCCCGGATAATGTCGAAGCGTTCGAGGCAAAGGTGTTAAAAGAGCAGGGCATCGATTTGCCGATGGTTCCCCCGCGCTATAAGACGCCGTACTTCGCGCATATCTGGACGGTCGGTTACGCTTCCAGCTACTACGCGTACATGTGGAGTGAGATTTTGGCTGCCGATAGCTTCGACTTTGTTCGCAGGAACGGTGGGTTGAGTGGTGAGCAAGGCAAAAGGTTCCGCGAAACGATTTTGTCGCGGGGCGGCACGCGGGAACCCGACCAACTCTATCGCGATTTTGTTGGACGCGATCCGAAAGTCGATGGACTGCTGATCCGGCGTGGACTGAAGGCACCACCCCAGTAACTGTAGCCGCAACGTCGGTTTCAAGCACTTCTGTGCTCTGGGATACAGAAAAAAGTCTCGATCACGGAGGGTAGGGGCCGCGAAGTTGGCGAACCTGTTTGAACAATCGATTGTCTTCCTGGGACCGATTCCTCGAAAACCTAACGATCGGCCCCATTGATGGAACTGCCACACAATACTGCCAATACTCAGCCGAACGAGACTGCTCAATCGAGCGACTGGTGGGGCCGACCTGCGGGGATACGCGAAATTCTTCAGATTTCGGTGCCGCTGGTGATTTCCAGCCTGTCCTGGAACGTGATGACGTTCGTCGACCGCATTTTCCTCAAGTGGTTGTCGGGCGATGCGATGTCGGCTGCGTTCTCTGCGTCCATGATTTGGTTCTTGCTATTGTGTTTACCGTTGGGCGTTTGCGCTTATGCCAATACCTTTGTCGCCCAGTATTTTGGCGATAAACAAAATCGGCAAATCGGCCCGATCGTATGGCAGGCGATCTGGGTCGGCCTCATTCTGACTCCAGTTATTCTCGCCTTCAATCCGTTGGCCCCCTGGATTTTCGAACTCGCCGGACACACCAAAGCCATTCAAGTCGAGGAGGTTCGGTACTTCCAAGCGCTCAACTGGGGCGCGGGTGGCATGTTGATTTCCCAGGCGGCGGCAGCGTTCTACAGCGGGCGCGGCAAGACGAGAATTCTCATGGTCGTCGATTCATTCTATGCATTGGTCAATATCGTCCTTGACTATGCTTGGATCTTCGGTCACTGGGGTTTTTCAGCCGAAGGATCGGCTGGTGCCGGCTACGCAACCGCCGTCTCCCTGTGGCTCAAGGCGATTACCTACATCCTGTTGATGCTTCAGTCCCATCATCGCGCCGAATTCGCGACCGCATCCGGTTGCCGGTTCATCAAGAGCCTTTTTTGGCGATTGTGGTATTACGGTGGCCCAAGCGGGATGCAGATGCTGCTCGATGTGATCGGATTCACGACATTCGTCATTTTAGTGAGCCGTTTGGGCGGGGTGGAAGCGGAAGCAACTTCGATGGCCTTCAGTATTTCGACATTGGCCTTCATGCCGATTTGGGGTTTTGGTTTGGGGGCTGGCATTCTGGTCGGCAAGTATCTGGGAGAGAACAATCCAGATGTAGCTGCCCGGGCGGGATGGAATTCGCTGCTGGTCGGCTTGGCCTATATGGCATTCATGTCGGTGCTCTATGTGACCGTGCCCAACGTGTTTCTCAGCAGTTTCTTCTCGGGTTCGGAGCATCCCGAAGAGATGACCGGTCAGGTGGGGTTACTGGCGACTCGGCTTCTGCAATTCGTAGCGGCCTACAACTTGTTCGACGCCTCGCTGACGATTCTCGCGAGCGCCATCAAGGGAGCTGGAGATACTCGCTTCGTGTTGGCCGTCAGCACGGTCATGGGCATCGTTCTGGCCATTTTCAGTTGGCTCGTTGTCGAGGTCTGGGAGTTAGGCATCTACGGTTGTTGGGTTCTGATCGTCGCCTGGGTTTGGATTCTCGGGATTGTCTATTTTGCTCGCTTTCTGCAAGGAAAATGGCGAGACATGCGGGTCATCGAAATGCGGCATTAGGCGCAGCGTGTACGGCTCGAATGCCGGGTGTTTTTTCAACGCAAAATGTGTGTCGATGCCCTCAGGCGGATGAGACGGTTGACCCGCATTCGATTCTGACGATTGTGTTGAATAATTGGACGGAGCATTTTGTCTTCCAAACCGTGGTTTCTTTCCAGTCCAATCCGTCCGGAATGAAGGAGCATCGTGAGCTACCCTTAAAGTGAACGGTGAGATCTGCTCTAGTTAAATCCCAACGATCACAATTTGGAGAGAACCAACCATGCTGCGCGACGCTGTTTCGTCCACACATTCCGACGTGCAATTCGCAGTCGAGCAGTTGTTGATCGAGGACGCTCGCTTCGACGAGCTCGAGCGACGAAGCCTGCACCGCGAATACCTGGTGCGACCGGTTACAATTGCCATCTCGGATACCGGCGAGTTGATTGGTGGCATGAGCCGCAATATTTCAGGAGCTGGAATATGCATCTTGGCTCGCAAGCCCGTTGCTGATAGGGCAATGGGACGAATTTCGATTCATGGGTTGGGTTCTCAGCCAACCGCATTCCGGGCCGAATGCCGATGGTCCCGACCCTTCGGTGCCGGTTGGTACATGTCCGGATGGCATTTCATCGGCCTAGTCTAACGGGCAGCCAATTTCATCATTGGCACCACGGTTAGGCTTGACGAGGCTTTCGTCTGTCCAGCGGCTACGGGCAGCCGTATACTATACGGGTCAACACGGCCAATTGATTGGTCGTTTCTTTGGACCCAACAGCGCCCAAAAAACTAGCTTGCCATTTTGCATCCATGACGTCCCAGCCATTGATTTCACTCGAGTTTGCAACTCCACCCTACTTCCTGGGCATCGATCTGGGCGGGACGAATATCAAGATAGGATTTGTAGACAGTTTAGGGAAAACATTGGCTTTTGCCAGCGTCCCGACGCTTGAACCAAGCGGACCTCAGCAGGCCGTAGACCGTATGGCCCAAGCCGGACGTGAGCTTGTTGGGCGAGTCGGAATTCCGATCGAAAAAGTTGGGCGAGTGGGTTTGGGTAGTCCCGGTTCGATGTGCCTTCGGTCCGGAATGTTGCTGGAACCACCAAATTTGCCGAACTGGCATCAGTTTCCGATTTGCAAAGCGCTTGTCGATGCGATCGACAGGCCCGTGAGTTTCGTCAACGACGCCAATGCAGCGGCTTTCGGGGAGTTTTGGATTGGTACCGGATCGGCTTACCAAAGCCTGGTCATGTTTACGCTTGGAACGGGAGTAGGCGGAGGGATAATCCACGAAGGACGACTGATTCACGGGTTTAATAGCTTTGGCGGCGAATGCGGGCATATGATTGTCGATAGTTCGCCGGACGCAAGGCTTTGCGTTTGGGGCGGCGGTCGGGGTGAGTTGGAAGCATATAGCTCGGCCAGCGCGGTAGCAGCCCGTGCCGAGGAACTTGCAAAACGCCATCCATCCAGCAGTCTTTCGCGGCGATTGGCCGAATCCGGCGAGCTGACCTCCAAAGACGTTTACGATGCGGTTCTGCGAGACCACGATCCGACGGCACAGAGTATTATTGACGAGACCGCACGTTACTTGGGGATCGGAATTGCAACCACCGTTGCCGTGACGGATCCCGGCTTGGTGGTTCTAGGTGGAGCGATGGATTTTGGTGGCCCCAAATGCCCTATCGGTCAGCGATTTTTGCAAACGGTTGTCCAAGAGTTTAAGCAGAGAGCATTTTCAAATGTGGCTCAAGGAACCACAATAGAATTTGCATCCCTCGGCAGCGACGCGGGCTACATCGGTGCAGCCGGCATCGCAAGAGCCGATCATAGCGAACAAGCCCATTAGTCGACGAGTGCGCGGATCAACGGATGCAACCCCCGAAAATTACGCCTTAGCGCAAATTCGTCCTTGACAAGATACGCCAAGGATTCACAAACACATAACCCTGAAAACTTACCTTCGTCGGCAAACTCTCCTAGTGACATCACGATCTCCAATACCCATTTCACGCTTACGCAATTTTTGCATTATTGCGCATATTGATCACGGCAAAAGTACGCTGGCCGATCGACTGCTGGAACGTACCGGAACGGTAGCTGTGCGCGAGATGCGCGAGCAATTGCTTGACGGTATGGATCTCGAACGATCGCGAGGCATCACCATCAAGGCCAAAGCCGTTACGTTACGCACACAGTACAAGGGCGAATGGTATGAGCTGAATCTGATCGACACACCAGGCCACGTCGATTTCCACTACGAGGTCTCGCGAAGTTTAACTTGTTGTGAAGGAGCATTGTTGTTGGTCGACGCCTTCCAGGGGGTCGAAGCCCAAACCGTTGCCAATGCTTACGCAGCCATGGAGCACGGTCTGAAGATCATTCCAGTCATCAACAAGATCGATTTGAACTATGCGCGAATCGATGAAGTTGTCGAAGAGATGAAACAGTCGTTGGGAATTGACCCCGATGATGTTGTCAAATGCAGCGCCAAAGCTGGAATTGGTATCGACGAATTGATTGAAGCCATCATCACGCGCGTGCCTGCGCCCAGCGGCGATCCCGACGGGCCATTGCAAGCCATGGTGTTCGATTCGCACTACGATGATTTCCGTGGGGCCATCACCTATGTTCGAATTATGGCCGGCACGGTGAACAAAGGCGAGAAGGTGCGGTTCATTCGTGCAGATTCGACATACGAAGCGATTGAACTCGGGCAATTCGCGCCTAAGCGCCGTCCCGAGAAATTGCTTCGAGCCGGTCAGGTCGGCTATATGATTTGCAATATAAAAACCCTGCAGGAAGTCCATATCGGCGATACCGTTGTCGATGCGACGCCCAACGCGGCACCGGCTCTGGAAGGTTACCAAGAACCCAAACGCATGGTCTACTGCGGCCTTTACCCAAGCGAGGGTCAGGATTTCTCGGAACTTCGCGATGCCCTCGAGAAGCTGAGCATCAACGATCCGAGTTTTGAGTTCTCGCCAGAGACCAGCGACGCGCTCGGATTCGGTTTCCGTTGCGGTTTCCTAGGGCTGCTCCACATGGAGATCATCCAGCAGCGGCTCGAAAATGAATGCGACGTCGACCTGGTTCAGACCGCCCCGAACGTAACGTACTTAGTCACCAACAAGCGCGGCGAAGAAATCGAAATCCACAAACCCCAGGATGTTCCCGATTCAGGCGATATTGAAGAGTTCAAACAACCCATCGTCCGAGTGAATTTCGTTGTGCCAACGGATCAGATCGGGCAAGTCATGAAGCTCAGCCAGGATCGTCGCGGGGTGCAGCGCGGTACGGAGTATCTTTCGCCAACGCGAGCGATGATTACTTATGATTTGCCGTTGGCCGAAGTGATTTATGATCTGCACGACAAGCTCAAGAGTGCAACTCGCGGGTATGGAACCATGGATTATGAGTTGATCGGTTATGAACCTGCCGACTTGGTGCGAATGGATATTTTGGTCAACGGCAAGCGAGTCGATGCGTTGAGTATCATTTGCGATCGTCGCGACTCCGACCGCCGTGGCCGAGCTGTGGTCAAGAAGCTGAAAGACGAAATCGACCGCCACATGTTCGAGGTGGCCGTTCAAGCCGCCATCGGTTCACGGGTTATCGCTCGCGAAACGAAGCCCGCTCTGCGAAAGAACGTGACCGCTAAATGCTATGGCGGTGACATCACTCGTAAACGCAAGTTGTGGGCCAAACAAAAAGAAGGCAAGAAACGAATGAAGTCGATCGGTTCGGTAGACATCCCGCAAAAGGCCTTTATGGCCGTGCTCGACACCGGTCAGGATAAATGATCACTGGACCGATGAACTGCTTGCCATATTGAGGCCAGTTGGAAGCCAGGCTTCGCCGCGACATGACCTCGTAGCCAGCCCACCAACGGTTTCAGCGAGCGCGACTTCGGCGAGTTTGACATCGAGACGGCGAGATACTTCCGAAGATCGCGATTGCAGCAATCCGGCCTCGGCAACCGCTCGCTCTTCCGGCTTGGCTTTGCCCATGCCTTCGAGACGTTCGAGTTGTTCCAATCGATCAAGCCAGCTTTCGATTCGCTTCAGTTCGACTCGATGTAGGCTGTAGGCAAGTTGCAACAGTTCGGCCTTTTCCGTTACGGATTGCTTGATCCAGTCTCGATGCGTTTCGGCGATCACCCGCAGTTCCTTGCGCAGAGTCTCAACCAACGATGCCGAATCGTCTCCACAATGCAGCAACCGATTCACACAGGATTTCACACAAGATGCTGTGGGTATCGGCAACCCAAATCCGCCGAACATCGAAGCAATTGCGCTGACAAACATCGGTGCCGTATCCTCGTCGAGGTTGCAAGCCAGATACTGCCAAGCTTGCAGGTCGCGTCGCTCGCGGAGTGCCAAATTGACAAGCCCTTGAGTATCGATCGGCGTTTCCTGGATCATGAGTGGCTCGACAATCCAATCATGCATTGAGAGGTCCATTTCGGTCAGCCCGAGTAAAAGGCTTGTCAGTTGCCGCAACTGTGAGTTGGTCTTGAGCGACTGTTCCTCCAATTCGATTCGTTTGCGATCCAAGGAGCTGAGGTCGACGCCTGCTTCGGAACCGAGTTCCATCAAGCGTTTTTGCTTGGCGTACTGCGTTTGGACAGCATTGGAACCTGCTTCAATCCAACCGAGATGCTCGCGGAGGCCAATCAGGCCGTAATAGGCTCGCATGGCCGAAGCCGCTCCGACGTCTTCCTGAAAACCGGCTTGGAGTTCGAGGAATCGACTCAATGCGCTAGCTCCCTGCTTTTTCCTTTCGCAGATTGCTGTCTGATGCATTTGGCGAATCGAATTGGCGCGCTCGCACAGTCCCAATGCGGGTTTCCAGCGGACTACAGCCGAACAGGCAACTTGGCGGGCGTCGAGCGATGACGGGCTTTCGGGTAGTTCGCGATCGCTAGCAAGACCGGCGCTAGCTAGCAAGCTAGCCAGGATAAGAATCGCCGTACAGCGGCGCGCAGACCGGAAGCCTCCGCTGGTTGAACCTTCGACCGACCTGGCTGCTGGGGCACAGTTCATTGAAAAAATACTCATCCTGGACCGAGAACGATTTGATCGGTTCTAACGGTTCAATCGAATGGTATCGCGAGGCGGCTTCAGTAAAGACCGCGAATAGCAATCAGTGGGATTGCGAGAATGTTCCTAGAGAGCGAACTTGGATGGGTTGGGTTGTCTGGCCGGTCGTTCGCTGGGGCGGTAAACCATCTGCGGGGTTGGGCAATTGCACCTAAGAATTTAGCATTCAAAACAAAAAAAGCTCCCGGATCGGTGAACGAGTCCTAGGGGGGCTGAGGACTGCGAGCTTTGAATCCGGGAGCGTATTTTAGTTTGAAATCAGCCACCCTTCGGCAATCCATTGCCGGCGGGCAGCTTTTGTTGCGTCACGTCAGGGTTGAGGTATAGCAACCGTTGGCATCCGTGCACAAGGCCATTTGTTCTCGACCCGGTCGAGCATTCGACTTGGTCAAGCACCCTGGGTAACATCAACGCACGAAACCTTAGCGGGTGTCCAACGGTCTGGTCAAGGGCAATTCCCAATCGAAACCGGTTCCCAAAAAATCTCGAAACTGGCCTTTTCCTGTACGCTGAATTTCGTATTATTTCGCAGATTTTGCAAAACGGCATGTGATGTGCTATTTTGTAATTATGGGAAATCGGTACTTCGCGGCGAAAGCTGAGTTTGCCGATAAAAGAAAAGGTGAGTCGGTTTAGGAGCCATCTCGCGCGGCCCGCGCGAATGAAAGCCTATGCGACTGAAGCCACTCACCCGTTAGTGGAACTGCCAACAGGTTTCCATCAGGTTGAACGAGCCGGCCCCAGGAGTCGGCAAATTCTTCCGGACGACCTACCGGTGTGTGTCAGACTGACAAACATGCGAACCCGCTGCCGAGAGCTAAGAAGGCCCGGCAGACCCTCCAAGGGCGAACCCCAAAGGTCACGCGGTTGGCTGCATGAATGCGGCGAGATAACTGCTTGGAAAAGTCGGCCGACAGTCTTCGGACTGGTTTGGTTGTCGTTTTTCATGGACTTTCAAAACTATTGAATTTTGGGGATTCAAAAATGATCACTGATCATTCTGCGTACTCCGTGTGCAAACGCACGGCGCAAAGTGTTATTTCATTTGACCGCGCGAGCCAGTTAGCTGAAGCTTACGGCTCGCCGTTGCTCGTTTTGTCCAAATCGAAGCTCGTCGAAACCTACTGGGCGATGAAGAATTCATTACCAGGTGTCGACCTTTACTATGCTGCTAAGGCGAATCCGGACTACGGTGTCTTGTCGACCCTGCGTGCTGAGAACGGCTTCGTCGACGTTTGCTCCGAAGGCGAAATGCGACAGGCGCTCGAAGCTGGATTTACACCGGATCAGATGCTGCATACGCACCCATGCAAGAGCGAAAGCAATTTGCTTAATTGCTACCAGGCCGGGCTGCGGTGGTTCGTTTTTGATAACGCGCTGGAAGCCGCCAAGATTGCCACGCTGACTCCAGATGTCAGCTTGCTCTTGCGATTAGCGGTTTCTGCCAGCAGCAGCTTGATCAACTTGTCTGCCAAGTTTGGCTGTGAAATCGGCAAAGCCCTTGAACTCCTGCACGACGCCAAGACGATGGGACTCCGCGTCAACGGATTCTCATTCCACGTTGGCAGCCAGTGTCTGGTTCCAGAAGACTATGTAGACGTTCTGCGTCAAGTGCGATTATTGTGGGATTCGGCCGCTGGGGAAGGCTTCAATCTAGAAGTGCTCGATATTGGCGGCGGTTTTCCAGCTCCGTACCGAGCCGACGCGCCGTCCATTGCCAGTTTTGGCGAAGTCGTTTCCGGAGGCCTCCGCGAGTGCTTTGGCGATTTGCCTATTCGCATCATCGCTGAGCCTGGCCGAGGATTGGTCGCTGAGTCCATGACACTTGTCACTCGCGTGCTGGGTAAAGACGTCCGCTGGGGCAAAAAGTGGTACGTCGTCGATGATGGCCTATACGGATCGTTCTCCGGCAAGATATTCGATCATGCGGACTTCCCATTGCTGTATGACGGTGCACACCGCGAGCTTGAGGCTTGCGTTGTCGCAGGTCCCACCTGCGATTCGAGCGATATCGTGACCGACGATCAACTCTTGCCCGATCTGGATATCGGCGAGCTGTTGCTCGTTCCCACGATGGGTGCTTACGCTGGAGCCAGCGCTTGCCCGTTCAACGGGTTGCCCGTCGCGCGGTGCATTGCGATCGAGTAAGGGTTCCCATGCTACTTGCGTGCATCCTACTCTACTTTCTGTTTACGCTCAGCTTGGGTGTAATTGCGTCGCGGCGAATCCATGGAGCCAGGGACTTCATGGTCGCCGGACGCTCGTTGCCTTTTTTTATGGGGTTTACGTGCGTCTTTGCAACTTGGTTTGGGGCTGAGACCGTCCTGTCGGTTTCTTCACACTTTGCCAGTCACGGACTCAAGGAAATCCCTGGCGATCCGCTCGGGTTTTCGGTTTGTTTGATCCTAGTGGCCGTGTTTTTTGCAAAACACTTCTACCGCATGGACCTGCTAACCATCGGTGATTATTATCACAAGCGTTTCGGCAAAGGCGTCGAAATGTTCACATCGATCGCTATAACCCTTTCATATTTGGGGTGGTGCGCGGCTCAGTTGACCGCCCTTGGACTAGTCATGAGCGTTGTAGGCCAACACTTTGGCTTCGAGTGGCTCAACATCAAGACCGGTATCGTGATCGGTGCGGTCGTCGTTCTGTTTTATACGTTTCTCGGAGGCATGTGGTCGGTCGCGCTGACTGACGTAATTCAAACGGTAGTCATCGTCGCCGGATTGCTGTTCGTTGCATACTTCATGGCCGGCCAAGCGGGTGGCGTGGCGCATGTGGTCGAGCAAGCTCGAACCCAAGGCAATCTTCAGTTTTGGCCTGATCCAGGCTTTGAATCTTGGCTGACTTACATTGCCGCTTTCCTAACTGCGGCGTTGGGGTCCATTCCGCAGCAGGACGTATTCCAGCGCGTGATGAGTTCTAAAGACGAGAAGACAGCAGTCCGGGCTACGTTTTTCGGTGGACTGTTCTACTTCGTATTTGCATTTGTTCCGATGTTCATCGCCTTCTCGGCCATCGTGATCGATTCGGCGATGGCTGAACGCTTTGCAGGCGAAGACCAGCAGGCGGTGCAGCGCATCCTGCCACAGCTTGTTCTCGACAAGACGCCCTTTCTGGCTCAAGTCATGTTCCTGGGCGCGCTGTTGTCAGCCATCATGTCGACAGCCAGCGGAACGCTGCTCGCCCCCGCCAGCCTGTTCACCGAGAACATTCTGCGTCCGCTCATTCCATCGGTCAATGACAAGCGATTGTTGTGGTGCGTGCGGACTGCACTCATCTTTTTTGCAGCAGGAGCTACACTGTTCGCCATTAACAACAGTGGCACCATGTACGACATGGTCCTGGAAGCCTACAGCGTTCCACTGGTCGCTGCATTTGTACCGCTTGTTATGGGAATTTATTGGAAGCGATCCACGACCCAAGGCGCGGTCTGGTCGATCTTTGCTGGAGTCTGTGTTTGGCTTCCGCTTCTATTGCTGAACAAGCATGTCGATCTTCCCTCAGCCGAAGCCGTCGAGAGCAGCTTTCGAATCATTCCAACCGCGATTGCAAGTTGGCTTCACCAGCAAGCGACCTGGCTGGACGAAGCCTGTCGATTCACGATTTTTCCGCCTCAGCTAGCCGGCCTCATCGCCAGTTTCATCGGCATGGTCCTAGGGAGTCTAGCACCGCAATGGATCGTCGACAAACGTGAGCCTGTCGACCCGCGCTGAGATTTCATATTTCCGTCGTTTCTTCGTCAGGTCGGCAGCGGGCTGTAAGCACAGATAAATCCGGGTGGCACGTCCCTGATTGGGGTGGCACGTCCCTGAGTCTTCGAAGGGCGTGCTGAAGTCCCACATGCTGAAGTCCCACGTGGACGTGCAGTGTAGTTGTCCCAAATACATTGCCTTGGTAGACGGAGGCCAGTTCCTTCTCGAGTCGGCGTTTCGTAGGTTTCTCCATCGGGCGGAACAAGCGCGCCGGAGCGTCAAGAATGAGCGTTGCAATGAGCAAACCCGATGGGAACGCCGAACTACATGTCTGCCGTCGGTTACTGGATGTCTGAGCTTCTACTTACCGAGCGACTGGCTCGACGAATTGTTGGGCACTTGGTCGAGAGGATAAATTTCGTAGCGACGAACGAACATTTCGGCAGATTCTGTTTGCAGGAGGATTTTTCCTTCGCTCGGCTTGCATTCAAAAGCCTCATTAACGATCGAACCGTTGAGAATGTATTGCAGGGTATCGCCTTTAGCGATGACTTCTAGTCGATTCCATTGCCCAAGCGGCAACTCCACTTCGTTGCGTCCGCGAAAACCTACCACGTCTTCCCAATCGACATCGCGACCGAACCAATTGATGCGACCACTCGTTATGGTCTTACGCGGCTCTCCCTTCTTCCAGATTTTCTCCTGATCGCGATCGAATGCGAGTTCCGCGCTCAGGCTAGTGGTCAGCTCCGTACCGTCAGAGAGTTTTGGACTGAGAACTAATATGTCACCCACGCCGCCTTCAATAATCTGGCATTCAATACCTGCCATCCAGGTACCACCATAGGCTCCATGCGGACCATGACAATGCAGCAGTATCCCGTTGTCTCGGGCCGCTTTCTCTCGGTTTCCCCACGTCTTTTCTCCCCATTTGAATTCGATCACAAGATGATAGTCGCGATAACTTTCCTTGGTGGCCACATAGCCATATCCTCGCCCGCTGATGTGGAGTGTTCCGTCAGTCTGAATTCTCCAGATGTCCTTCGGATCGTCGTGGAAATCCATGGCTTGGTTGACATGATAGTCAACATCGCCGGTTTTTATCATTTCCAGCAGGTCAACCTTCTTCGTAACTGTTTCCGCAGCCAGGCCAATGGTAGGCCAAGATGTGCGGTATAAAAGTACGGCCACGAATGACAACAGAAGCAAAGGAATATTTTTCATCGTTTTCTCGAAATCAGCAAAGGAACATGATCGTCAGCAACACCTCACGCAGGTGGTATTATGGACTGTGCTCCAGGCTCCTGGCAAGTCGTAGCATGATCTATTCGAAAACGATAGATATGCCGCAACGCTGCATGGCTCGGTACAGTGAAACAATTCAATCTGCGTTATACTTACGCCCCGCGTGCCCGTCGAAAGATGCTCGCAAGCCGCGAGTACAAAGACAGCACCTCGAATCATCCCGGACATTGATGGCCTAACTTTGGGCCAGACGAATCTCAGCCATCAGGGTCATCGAGCAAGGCTTTCAGGCGCGGGGCGAGCTCTGGTTCGAGGCGACTGAGCCAGGATTCATCGATCAGCCCGACACCTATCATGTCCTGAATATGCACTTGGTCCTTGCGGCGATTGGCGACAAGTTTCATATTCACCAGTCCGGGAAGGTCGACGATCCGCTTTCCCTCGATCAGACGCGATTGCGATGTTCGCGGCGCTGGCACGGAATCGTCGTTCCTGACTTTTTTCCCGGCCCAGATGACGTGGACCCCTTGGCTGGGTTTGCCGTCAGGTCCATCCAAGAAAACCGTCACATCCATGACTTTCGTCGGATGGAATCCCACGGCTTCCAGCGCCGAGATGGCTGCGGGCAAATCTTCGGGTTCCAGCAGAATGTCGACGTCGCGCGTATTGCGGACGGCTCCCTCGTCGCGAGTAGCCACCCAAGCTGCCACCGCGTTTCCACCGATCACGCAGTAGGGGACTCCAGCGGCGGACAACCCCCGGCAAACGCGTTCCAATCTCTCGCGTACTTTTTCCACAGCACCAAACATCCGGTCAAAAACGTAGGGGCCCTGTTCACGAACAAGTTGATCTATCTGATCGGGATTCATAAAAGCATTATAGCCAATTCAGTTGCCGTTGCGCTGCGGCGGCTGCACGGTACCGGGAAACGCTAGCTGAAAATCCCGCGCGAACCGCGACCGCATTCCTGTAACCTTGGCATCGGTGTACCATGGGTACTGGACATAGCGACATGTTCCAATCGATGTACGGGCAAGAGCGCGAGGGCTTTGAAAAATGGGGATCACGGTTCATTACTGCGGGAAGATGGATCGCCTGGAAGATATCGAGCGGATGGAGAATCGCGTGACGGATTTGGCGTTCGCTCTGGGCGGGCGGGCAACCATCTGGCGGTCGTTTGCGGACCATGACTTGAATCGCGTGGTGCGAGGTTTGAAAGTGACGATGGCTCCCGGCCAAGAGACGCTGAGCCTGTTGGTTTCACCTGAAGGGTACCTCGTGCCGATTCATGAGATCGAAGCGGCCGAAAAGGGTGAGTTCAACCTTCCGCCGTATTGCTTCGTCAAAACGCAGTTTGGGTCCGTGCAGGCTCATGTGGCTGTGGTTCTGTTACTGGACGCGCTCAAGCAGCAGTTTTGTTCCGATCTTACGATCACGGACGAAGGCGGTTACTATGAAGATCGCGATGTGAACAAATTGGCGAAGAACCTGCACCAGCTCGGCCAGGCGATCAATATGATGGCCGACGGATTGCGTGAATATGGACTTAGCCCGGAGGCCTCCGAGGACCCACAGATTCTCATAACGCGAATCGAACGGATCGCGGCGCTGGTCCACAAAAAGATTCATCAGGATGGCGCGTCAGGCCCAGAATGCGACGCCTTGTCTTCGAACGACGATTGGCATGAAGCGACCCTTGAAGAGGAAGTCGCAGCCATGGAGGCAATTCGGCGTAAAAACATACTTCGCGGTGAACGCATGGATCGCCGGATCAACGAGTCTATAGCGCGTGGCATGTCGCCGTCCGACGCCATGAAAATTGCCCTGCGCGAGGAGGGTCTTGGCCTACCACCAGAGTCAAGCAACGAATGCGGTGAGGGTGAGTCGTGGGACGAGGATGAATTGGACGAAATTGTAGACCACGATTGGATCGACGATCACGCCGAGGAATCAACAAACAATCGGTCGGCAAATCAACGCCCTTCCGTCACCTTGGCGCAGCAGTTCTTCCGGCAATTTGATGAATTATCCGGCGGTAAGCCTGGTCCCGGAAATCTCTTTGAGGTGGGTTGTCAGGGTGCTTTGAACATCGTCGGCGGGTTGGTCCAGGCAACGGGACAACCGTTGGACGATCGGTTGCACCGCGCCTTGGCGATTTCCCAGTTGCATCGGGCGCTGGAGGGGCATGCGTTTGCGAGGGGAGCAGTGTTTGCATTGCATAGCCGCAATGCAATCGACAAGGATCAGTCGCTCAAACTACATGATCAGTTGAAAAATCTTTTGTCCGGAATCCACGAGTTGATGTCCGCAGCTTGGGACGAAGCCGGAACATATTGACGAATGAAATATCCAGAATGAAGTAAATACCATCCAGGATCTATTGAATGGCATAAGCAATTCAGCAAGTCAATGCTGAATCTTTTGACAGCTACCCGATGCGAGGCGATCTTGATACTCTCGCCAAGTCATGTTGGGTATCGACGATGGCCGCTCGACCATGTCAATGCAGCCGCTGACGGGGCAAACAAAACTGCATAGGTTGCAGCCGACGCAGGATTCCTCGATGATCCGATAGACGTTGACGACGCCATCGCCTAAACCCGGCATGAAATGGCTGCGACCACTTTTTTCTAGTTGTTTGCCCGCGTCGCTCACGAACATCTCAACCGGAGTGGGTTCGATGGAAATGGATTGATGAGCTCCGTCCTCGCATGCGCTGTAACACAGACCACAGTGAATACATTTTTTCTGGTCGATCTGCGCGACGACCTTATATCCCAAGTTCAACTGACTCCAATCACCGATTCGCTGGACGCTAGCGCCGATGAAATCATCCAATTGTCGATAACTCTTTTGCATCATCCATTCTTCGAGTCCAGAAATTAACTGATCAACGATGCGAAAACCGTAGTGCATAGCTGCGGTGCAAATTTGGACAGAACTGGCGCCGAGCAACAGGTGCTGGACCGCATCTTGCCAAGCTTGAATGCCGCCGATGCCTGAAATGGGAATGCCAATTTCAGCATCGTGGGCAATTGCGTGGACCATGTTCAGCGCGATCGGCTTGACGGCTGGACCGCAGTAACCGCCATGAGAGCCACGTCCATCGACATGTGGAACAGGGTTCAAACTATCCAGGTCGATTCCCATAATCGAGTTGATCGTATTGATCAGCGAAATTCCGTCGGCTCCGCCGCTCCGCGCGGCTCGACCCATAGCCCTGACGTCGGTAATGTTCGGAGTCAGCTTCACGAGGACCGGCGTCGTGGCGACTTCTTTGACCCAAGAGGTGATCAGTTCTGTGTACTCTGGGACCTGACCCACCGCGCTGCCCATACCACGCTCGCTCATGCCGTGGGGGCATCCAAAGTTAAGTTCCAAGCCATCGCAGCCTGTGTCTTCGGTCCGGCGAACGATGTCGTGCCATGACTTGCGATTCGATTCGACCATCAACGAAACAACGACCGCTCGGTCTGGAAAAATCCGTTTGGTTTCGGCGATTTCTCGCAGGTTGTCTTCAAGCGGACGATCCGTGATCAATTCGATGTTGTTGAAGCCCATCATCTTGCGACCGTCGTAGTCGAGGCTGCCGTAGCGAGACGACACGTTGACGATCGGATCATGGCTGATCGTTTTCCATACCACGCCGCCCCAGCCCGCTTCGAAGGCATGACAACATTGGTAACCAGTATTCGTCGGCGGTCCGCTGGCCAGCCAAAATGGATTGGGTGATTTGATGCCAGCGCAGTTGGAAATCAGATTGGGTTTGGTTTGCATCGGTAGTCCAGTCCTAGGCAGGTCGGTTAGTGACATTGAACGGTCAGGCTCGCGAAATCTTCAGAGTTTTTTCTTTGCGATCCATGCGTCATGGATTGAGCGTGCTGCCAGTTTTCCTTCTTGGACGGCGTTCACGATTTCCGCTCCGCTGCTGACGCAATCGCCACCTGAATACAGTCCTGGCACGGGCGTTGCGAACGTTTTTGGATCGACGATTACACGGCCATTTTGGACCGGATTTGGCTTGAGGCCGACTAGCAAATCCAACGCTGCGGACTGGCCCAAGGACTTGATCACCATGTCGCAGCCAACCACATGGCTGCTCAATGGTGGGTTGGTTCGCTCGAAGCGAACTCCCGTCAATTGTCCGTTCTCTGCAATGAACTCGATGGGTTGCAAATGCCACTGAAACGCGATGCCATCGGACTTAGCCAGTTCGTATTCGTAGTCGTAAGCCGACATATCAGCCGCAGAACGTCGATAGCAGATGATCACCGATTCGGCTCCTAACCGAACTGCGGCTGTAGCCGCGTCAATCGCCGTGTTGCCGGCACCGATCACCACGACATGCCGACCGACCTTGCAATGCGCAAGGTCTTGTCCTGGTCCGTGCATTTGTTCGATGAACTCGAGCGCCTCCCAAACACCTTCAGCCTCTTCTCCCGGGATGTTCAGCGGTGAGGTCTTGCCGAGACCAATGGCCAAGAAGACCGCGTCGAAATCCGCTAGCAAACTCTCGAGTCCCGCTCGATCAATGGCATGGTTGAGTTGCAAATCGATCCCCATATCCAAAATGGGTTCGATCTCAGATAGCGAAAAATCGCGAGTGATCTTGTAAGCTGCAATTCCAAGCGTGTTCAAACCTCCGGGCACATCCCGCGATTCAAATATGGCAACTTCGTGGCCTAAACGGCGAAGCTCGTGCGCGCATGAAAGCCCGGCTGGACCAGACCCCACGACCGCAACACGAGAACCTGTTGGCGGGCCAGGGGAAAAAAATCGCAAGTCTTGTTCCAAGGCAAAGTCAGTCGCGTACCGTTGCAATCTTCCGATTTGGACTGGCTCGCCCGAGCGAACTCGATCGACGCAAGCGCCTTCGCACAATACTTCGGTTGGGCAGGCTCGCGCGCAAGATCCGCCCAAGATATTAGATTCAAAAATCGTTCGTGCTGCTCCGGTCAGATTTTGATGGGCGATTTGTCGGATGAATCGCGGCACATCGATATGAGTCGGGCATGCCCGCGTACAGGGTGCATCATAGCAGTACAAACATCGAGACGACTCAACGGCAGCTTCATCAGCCGAATAGTTCGGATGGAGATCGGAAAAATTCTCGGCAAGCTGCTGATTCGAAAGCGGAGTAAGGTTCATGCGGGTGCTATCCGACCTAAATAGAATGGGCGGTTGTTGGTACAATGCCAGATCTAAGCCTATTTGTACGCTTTGCGTCGCCCGAATGCAACGCACTTCACTTGAAACGATACGATTCGAAAACACGTGCCAAAACAGTATTCGCCCCGCATCGCCGAAGACCAGCGCCTGCAGCAGGGAGCTTACCTGTTGTTGGTGTCTCTCGGAACGTTCTTTTTTGCCAGTTTATTGCTGTATGCAATTTATGTGATGAATCGCATTAAGCCTGAGGCTGAAGCGATCATACCATTCTATGTTCCGCCGAGTTTTGTGCTGACGACGGCCATCCTGGTTGCGATCAGCACGCTCCTGCATTTGGCCGTCCGAGCCGTCCGAGAAGAACGGCAGACCGATTTTCAGCGCTACGTCGTGATTGCGCTGCTGCTGTCTTTGGCATTTTTTGCGGTCCAGGGGGTCGGTCTGTTCTGGATGATCGGACAAATGCTTCAACCCGCCAAGACGATGCTGAACCTTTACGGGTTCACGTTTTTTCTGGTCATCGTCCATGCCCTACACGTCATTGGAGGAGTCGCCGGACTGACGCTTCTCGTTTTTGGGTTTCGTAAGAAACTCTACGATCACGAGCGAAATTTTCCAGTACGCTTTTGCGCGTTGTACTGGCACTTCCTGGATGTGGTTTGGCTTATTCTGCTCGGTTGTTTTGTATTGGCCGCTTACATGTCCAAAGTGCCGCTAGGTTAGGCATCAGCGGGTTTCTCAAAAATCGCGCGGTAGACCGTCTGATGATTCACCCGCGCACGGCGCTCAAAGTGCGTTGTGTAATCCATCGCATGTTCGGCGGCGCGCTGGGGAACATATCGCGGACCTGTAAGCTGGGTGAGCTTCATGATTTGTTCGCATTGGTGTTCATAGTAGTCAAGCACGTCCGTCCAGAAATGGAACTGGCCGCCTGCAACCAACACTCGTTGAATGTCCAGCAAGGTTTCATCGTTGAGCACTCGGCGTTTTTTATGTTTGTTGCGCCACCAAGGATCGGGGAAGTAGACATGCACGCGGTGGATTGAATCGCTTGGAGTGATTTCCTGAAGGAACTTTTTTGCATCGCCCCGCAGCATCGTGACGTTGGCCAAGCCGCTACGAAGCATTCGATCGGCGGCGCGATTGGCAAACTTGCTCGCGATTTCGATTCCGATAAAGTGCCGATCAGGATGCGCTTGGGCTGCCATCTGCAAGAACAGACCTTTGCCACTGCCAATTTCGAGTTCCCGCGCGCGATTCGGCAGAGGTGCAATCAGTTGCTCCCAGGTCAGGGGCCTGGCAAAGAGATCGTAAGCCGTCCCTAGTTGATAGTCTGTTGGATTGTCTGGGTTCTGCTTCATGATCGTCTAACCATAATCGCAACTTGCGATCCTGGGGAGACAGGTTAAAGTTGAGCCCATGGCGACCGCTATCGACCCGATTGTTGAAGACCTTTGCCGTCTATTGCCTCCCGAACGGGTGCAAGCGGACCCTTGCGCCCAAGCTGCATTTCAAAGCGATGGCCTGACAGCCTTTGCCGCCAAGCCGCGAGCGGTCGTGGTGCCAACCAGCGTTGACGAAGTCGTCAAGCTGGTGCGTTGGTGCTATGACCGAAAAATTCCGATGGTGCCTCGCGGAAGTGGCACGAGTTTATCTGGCGGTTCGCTGCCTATCCAAAATGGGATCGTCATCGCCTTGAATCGATTAAACCGCATTCTAGAGATCGACTTTGAGAATCGTTGGGCGGTTGTCGAGCCGGGCGTCATCAATTCGAAACTCACAGCGGCAGTCCAACATGCGGGTCTGTACTATGCACCGGATCCCAGCAGTCAGCAAGTTTGCACGATTGGTGGCAACGTCGCCTTCAATTCCGGTGGAGCGCATTGCTTGAAGTATGGCATGACCAGCAATCACATTTTGGCGATGAAAGTCGTTCTGGGGACTGGCGAATTGGTCGAAGTCGGCAGTCGCTCTGGCGAGTCGATGGGGCCGGACCTAGTGGGTTTGATGGTAGGTGGCGAAGGCTTGCTGGGAATTGCCGTTGAGATCACCGTTCGTTTACTACCTCGACCGGACAGCTTTCATACGGTGCTGGCCGGATATACATCGCTGGAACAGGCTGGTGAAACGGTTGCAAAAATCGTGGCTAGCGGATTGCTGCCGGCCGCGATCGAGATCATGGATGCACTTACCATGAAAGCTGCTTCGGCCGCCGTGGGCGCAAAATATCCAGCGGGAGCCGAAGCCGTTTTGATCGTTGAACTGGACGGAAGCGACGATGCGGTCCAGGCCGATAGGCTACTGCTCGATCGGCTGTTGGCCGAAAGTGGAGCCTTTGCCATCGATGTGGCTCAGAATGCCGACGAGCGGGCCACGATCTGGAAAGGCCGCAAGAGCGCTTTCTCGGCGGTTGGCAGATTGAGCCCCGACTTTATCGTTCAAGATGGTGTCGTCCCGCGCAGTCGTATCGGATTTGCGTTGAGCGAGATTCAGCGAATGAGCCGCGAGGCGGGCATCGCGGTGGCCAATGTATTTCACGCCGGTGATGGTAACTTGCATCCTCTGGTGATGTTCGACGGCAAGCAGCCCGGACAGTTTCATGCGGCTGAAGAGCTGGCCGCGAAGATCGTCAAATTGTGCATCGAGTTAGGTGGGTCGATCACCGGTGAACACGGAGTGGGAATGGAGAAGCGTCAATTTTTAGGTGGAATGTTTTCCGCCGATTCCATCGACGCTATGCGCCGAATTAGGCTGGCCTGCGACCCCCATGAGATTTCAAATCCTGGTAAAATGTTTCCCTCAGCGGAGCCGGATTCGCTAGCGCTGGTCGGCTTGCATCCACTCGAAGCGCGTGGGATTGCCAGCCGAATGTAGATGGACGAGAGTCTAAAGGTTTGTCCCTGGGTGTTGAATCGACTCCAACATCGATTTGTCGCAGCGTTAATAGACCCGACTTGCCGCAGACCGCGCGCTGGAAGCCTTTGCCTTACTTTTATGGAAAGCAGCAAACATCGATGACGACGGGAACGCACATTACTTGGCGACTTCTTGAGTCGCTCAAGAAGACCAACAAGCCGATGAAGGTTGCGGATTCGACGGGCGTGAGTTTGTCGAGTCGCGATTTGTTGATTCGCACGATGGCGCTACGGCGCTATTTGTTGCGCGAAGTGTTGGGCGACGATGAGGAGCGTGTCGGCGTATTCTTGCCTCCCACGGTTTCCGCAGTGGCAGCAAATTTGGCGCTCAGCTTAGCAGACCGCGTGACGGTCAATTTGAACTACACCGCCAGTTCCGCACAGCTCAAGCAATGCTGCGAGCTAGCCGGGATAAAGCACGTGATCACC
>WPCK01153018.1_pt1 | contig 26957 bp, 16 predicted proteins | sample 5399851 | NCBI WGS metagenome assembly WPCK01 (sample SAMN12869471, study PRJNA574797) | sludge metagenome | isolation source: wastewater treatment of pH11 | place: China:Beijing | collected 2019-05-20 | reverse complement strand
GGCATTGATGCCCGCCGCCCAGAGAGCATCGCCAATGTCCTTGTCGGAAAGGGCAGACAGGGCGAGTCGAATCCCGGGAAGGTTCATTCCTTGCCTGGTCCGGATCACGCCGCCATCGACGACGCGGCAGACCACTTTCCGGCCATCCGCCGAAACAACCTGCAAGCGAACAATTCCGTCGCCGATGACGATGCGGTCTCCGGGACGGGCATCTTCCGCAAGCCGCGGGTAGCTGCATACCAGTTCATCTTCGCCGGCAACGGCTTCGCTCGCTGCGAATGTCACGGTATCTCCCGTCATCAGCGTCCGCGCGCCGTTTGCGACTTCCCCAAGCCGGATTTTGGGTCCGGCGAGATCGATGAGAATTCCGATCGGGCAATTCAGTTTTTCTGAAATGCCGCGGATGTTGGCCACGGCCTGTTCATGCTCTGATCGATTTCCGTGCGCCATATTGAGCCGGAAGACATCGACACCCCCCTCCACCATTTCCTGCAGGCGTTTCGGATCGACGGAGGCAGGTCCGACGGTCGCTATGGTCTTGGTTCGGTGCAGGCGGTGCGGCGGAACCGCCTGGGGTTCGAGTCGCGCCCCATCGGGTTGAAAAGACATGCAAAGCCCTTTTGGAATGATCAGTGTTCCCGGCAATAGGGAATGACAGGAAAGAATAATGATTCCCGTCAGAAAATGCTTGCTGATCCCGAAAGGACTGGGAAATCGGGCCCGAATAACCGATAGGGAACCTCGTAGACTCGGAATAGGGGGAGGGCTGGTGGTGCGCTGGTTAAGTAACCTTAATCCCCTCCCCGAGTGCGCGCGGATTCCTCCGAATTCGCGGCTTTTTCCCGTAAAACTGTAAAAAAGACAGCAGGTTCGCCCGGTCCGGCAAAAAAAACAGCCAGCTTCTGTTATTTGACGAACCGTTCGGTATACTGGTGAAATCTGGTCACGGCCTGCGGCAAAGGCTTGGTCAGATCTTTGCTTTGACACCTGTGCACGGGAGCAATCAGTTACTCGAGTCTGAGTGGCCGAATTGATTTCCCAACCATCTGAGTTTGCCCTGGTCGTGATGAAAAACTTGCGGATTGTTCTGGTATTGGCGGTAATTGCGGTTGCGCAGGGGCATGCCATCCGTTGTTACGGGGATGTTGTTGCCGGTGAGCCGAAAGCTGTCCCCGTCGCGACGTCCGACATTCCTCCTCCGCCACAGATTGCCATTCCCGAGCCGGCGACTTTCGGTGTTTTCACCATTGGAATCGCCCTGGCAGCAGGCTTGTTCGTTCGCAACAAGCGACCGGCCTGATTCATCGGTATCTGTCCGTCGCTTCACGGCGTTCGCCGTCCACGCGTATGGCCATCCAGTTTTTGATCATCGATGGCTACAACGTGCTGCACACTTGCGGGCTGATCCGCGGAGAAAAGCTGGCCGATGCCAGAGCGCGGCTGCTTGAAATCCTCCGCCGGAACATCGACGAAACGAACCGCAAACGGGCGACGGTTGTCTTTGATTCGAGCCTGCCTCAGGAAACCCGATGCGAAACGATCGCGGAAGTGCTGGTAGAATTCGCTTCCGACCATCATTCCGCCGACGAGCGAATCGCCCAGTTGATCCGACAGCATTCTGCGTCAAAACAACTGACGGTGGTTTCCTCCGATCATGAAATCCAGCGGGTTGCCCGCAGCCGCGGTGCCCGCGTTGTCGACAGCGAGGAGTGGCTCGAGAGCCTGCAGAACCGCAGCGCAAGCGAATCCGGAGGAAACGCCGCAACGGATCCCTCGCTGGCGAAGCCGAACGTCAAGTTGTCTGCCGAGGAAATCCGTGAATGGTCGTCCCTGATGGGCGCGAATGAAGCTGTTCCAGGCGAAGAAAACGCCACGCCGTCTGCGACTGATTCAAGCCCCGAAACGCCCGGCCTGCCCGATGAAATTTTTTCCGATCAGCTGGTCGAGGAACTGAACCGGCTTTTCGAAAAGGACCGCGAAGATTAGTTGCGGTCCGAATTCTGGCGAATTCGGCTACTCCCGTCGTAATCCTGGTCCGAATTCTGGCGAATTCGGCTACCCGCGGGCAATCCGGTGAAACGGCTGTTGAACTGCTGAACGGTTACGGGTGAATGATGGGGCTCAAATCGCGCCGGGCTGAAAGTCCATGGACTTGTCGCCAATATCTTTCCGGCACCACGCACCTTCCCAGCGAATGCATTTCACGGCCTGATAGGCAGCGAGTTTCGCAGCAGCAGTTGTTTCGCCGAGCGCCGTAATCCCCAGAACGCGTCCGCCGCTGGTGATTACATTCCCCGCCGCGTCGAAACGGGTTCCGGCGTGGAAGACCTTGGCATTCGGAACTTTCGCCGCTTCGTTCAGCCCGCGAATGACATCTCCCTTGCGGTAGAATCCAGGATAGCCTTCCGCAGCCATGACCACGCACAGGGATGACTGGGTCTTCCATTGCGGCGCGGCAATTTCGTCGAGTCGCCCTTCGGCCGTGGCCATCAGCAATTCAAACAGGTCGCTGTCGAGGCGCGCCAGAATCGTCTGGCACTCCGGGTCGCCGAAGCGGACGTTGAACTCGAGCACTCTCGGTCCGGAGGGAGTCAGCATCAATCCGGCAAACAGCAACCCGCGAAAAGGAGTCCGGTTGCGCTTCATGGCGTGAACCGAAGGTACAAGCACGTGCTCCTCGATCCAGTGCATCATGTCACTGTCGACGACCGGTGTCGGTGAACAAGCTCCCATACCGCCGGTGTTCGGGCCCAGATCCCCATCCATTGCCGCCTTGTGATCCTGAGCGGCCGGCAAGGTGACAATGGTCTTGCCGTCGGTAATTGCCAGAACGCTTGTCTCGGTTCCGGTCATTCGCTTTTCGATAACAAACTGGCGACCGGCGCTGCCAAACACTTTCTGCCGCGAGATGGCGTCGATAGCCTGAAACACCTCATCGCGCGTTGAACAGACCATAACTCCCTTGCCGGCCGCCAGGCCATCGGCCTTGACGACCAGCGGAACGTCATCCGGTGTTTCGGAATACTGGGCATTGACATAGCTTTCGGCATCGCGCGGATCGGAAAAAACGCGAAAGGCCCCCGTGGGGACACCGGCCATGCGCAAGATGTTCTTGCAAAATGCCTTGCTCCCTTCGAGCCGGGCGGCTTTCCGGTCCGGGCCAAAGACGCGAATTCCGGCATCCTGCAGTGCATCGGCCAGACCGTCGCACAAGGGCTGTTCGGGTCCGACGACGACCAGATCCATGCCGTTCTGACGGGCAAATCCGGTGAGTCCGGGAATGTCGCCGGCCTCGAGAGGAACGTTTTCTGTGGCCATTTCATTTGCGGTCCCGGCATTGCCCGGGGCACAAAAAACGCGATCCACTGCGGTGCTCTGCCCGAGCTTCCACGCGAGGGCATGTTCCCGCCCTCCACTGCCAACCACCATGACCTTCATCAATCACTCCCCTGTACCGCCTTACCTGGCGACGCCCATTTCCTGCAACAGATCATTCGCTTCGAAGACCGTTCCGGTGATCCACAACGCATACCGGATATCGACGCCGATGGAACGACTGTAGCCGGCGTTCCAGGCAAAGTCATTGATCGTGGCCTCAAACGTCCGGTCGAAATTGATGCCGGCAAGTTCTCCTTTCGCATTGATTACCGGACTGCCAGAGTTGCCGCCGGTGGTGTCGGTACTGTAAAGCATATTGACCGGCAGGCGGCCATCGTCATGGCTGGCAAAGCTCCCGAATTTGCCGGCGCGACCCGTAGCGATGACCCGGTGCGGAGTATCAAACGGCTCTTCGCCGCTCGTCTTTTCCATGACACCCTGGAATGTCGTGAAAGGCTTTTTCCAAAGCGCATCACCGGGCGAGTAGCCTTCGATTCGACCAAAGGTCATCCTCAGGGTGCTGTTCGCATCGGGTACAAAGGTCTCGCCGGGCAACTGTTGCTTGATCTCGACCAGCCGTCCGTACAACGCGTTCAGACGGCCTTCGCGCTCCTTGTCCAGGTCGCGCAGCCGGAGATACTCCGGATAAATCGCCATCGCCAGACGAATAAACGGATCGGTGGACTGACCGACCTGCTCCGGCGACCATCCCATCATCGCTGTTACCTGCTGTTCATTCGCGACGGGAGAGTCGGCGAACAAGGCGTCATTGAAAACGACGGGATCGAATTCGACAGCGGAAGCTGTTGCAGGTTTTGTCGTTCGCAGGAAACGACCGGCCATCTCGTGGAACAGTGTTTTCTCGGTAGGACCGTGCCAGTCGCGAACTCCCAGGACAACCTGTTCGCGGGTCAGTTCGATATTTTTGTCCATGAAGCGCGATTCGCGCTCCAGATCGGCCTTTTGACGCTCGTGGGCGGCATCGACAATCGTCAGCGCCGTACCCAGCCCGCGCGATGCACTGATCCAGCCGGACAAGGTCATTTCATACGCGGCGGCTTCTGCCATTTCACCGTAAACTGCGGCAACCTCCGACAGCACCGTCCCGTACTTCTTCCCGCGCGCCGAATCGGCCTCGATGAAGGCCTGCAACTTTCGTTCACTTTCGGCGCGACGTTCGACGATGTCGGTGCGGTGAAGGCCCTTGAGTTGTCCACGGGAACGTTTTTCCGTATTGGCAAGACTCTTGATACGCGCCGCGTGCTTGATGGCCACTTCACGATCGGCAGCTGAAGCCTCTTCAAGAACGCCGATTTGCCACTGGTTGAAATCGACGACAACCGGCAAGCGAACATCGCGCTCGAATTCCATGAAAGCAACCGTCTTGTGCCGCGCGGTCCGGCCGGGATAACCGAGCAGAAAGACAAAATCGCCTTCCTTGACCCCGCCGGCGGCGATCTTCAGATGCCGTTTCGGCCGATAGGGGACGTTGTCCTTGGACCAGGTCGCTGTCGATCCGTCAGGCGCGACATAGGCACGCATGAACGAAAAGTCGCCGGTGTGACGTGGCCACTCCCAGTTATCAACTTCACCTCCAAAGTTGCCGACCGATGATGGCGGAGCAAAGACCAGCCGCACGTCCTTGATGAATGTGTAAAGGAACAAGACGTAGGTTTTCCCGGCGAACATCTCGGCAACTTCGGCACGAGTGCCCGGGTTATCCGCCTCGGCCTGTTTCTCCAGCTCCTTGCGGCGCCGGTCAATAGCCTTGGTTCGCTCGATGAAGTCCATCTCGTCGGTAACAACGGACATCACTTCCGCCGAGACGTCGCGCCAAGAGCGGGTGATGCGGACTTCGTAGCCCGGGCAAGGGACTTCCTGCTCGCGACCATTGGCCTGAAAACCGTCCTTGAGATAGTCGTTCCCCGGCGAGCTGGCCCGCTGAATCCCGGAATAGGCACAATGATGATTGGTGAATATCAGGCCGCTTTCGGAAACAAATGAACCGGTACATCCGTTCACGCGACAGATCGCGTCGACCAGGCAGGGCTTCGACGGGTCGGAATTGAAGATTTCGTGCGGGGCAATTTCCAGCCCGCGCTCCGCCAAACCGAGCCGCTCGAGGTCGCTGACGGGAAACATGCCTTCATCCCCCCGCGACGTGGTCCCAAGCACCAGTACGAGTACGATAACCGGACTGATGCCAAATCGGATTTTCATGGTATAATCGCCTGCATCGGGTCAAAAAACCGGTAATTTGCGGCTTGGTCAAGTTGCCGCCCGTCTGTGGCCGATCGTATAGTCCTGGTGCAGCGTTGTCGATATGCTGCCTGCGCCCAGGCCGGCGATTTGAGAGCCGCCTCACTTCATGTCGATTCCCCTAACCCTGCACAGATATCACAATGTCGGTTTTTCCAATGGACAAGGACAAATTTGCCTTCTACCTGCTCGGCGGCCTGCTGGGACTTTGCGCCGTTGCCATAGTCACCATCGTCTCCATTGGATTCCTGTTCTGGAAATAGTTTCCGGCGCCTGGCGATTCGCCGGGTCTGTTACCCGAAACAGCCGGGCATTTCGAATCTCAGATCTCAGATCTCAGATTTCAGATTTCAGATTTCAGATCTCTGATTTCGAATCTCTGATTTCAGATCTCTGATTTCAGATCTCTGATTTCAGATCTCGGATTTCAGATCTCGGATTTCAGATCTCGGAGTTCAGATCTCGGAGTTCAGATTTCGGAGTCCAGATTTCGGAGTCCGGATTTCCTTGCTCTGCATTTCCGGATCTGAAATCTGAAATTTGAAATCTGAAATTTGAAATTTGAAATCCAGGCTGCGGAATCGGAACTCCGCCCCCCAAAGTCCCCGGTCGCTGGAACAAAAAGGAACAACAACCGTAACGCAAAATGCGCCTTGCCCTCGTCCCGGCCTAATGCACTGGTTTCCCTATTCTTTTGGGGGACCGGCTTCCCGCACCGCCGCCCCCTGCTCGTCGCCGACCACAAGAATTGCGAAGCGGCTGACGCTGGACAGATCCTGGTTGCTGAGCGTTGCGTAGTCAAATCGTCCACGCAAATCAGTGTAGCCGTCCTTGTAGAACACCGTGCTCCCGTCAACGGTTTTGGCATAAACCTTGACGTACGTCCCCGGCAAGGGCTTGCCGGCCCCGGCATCGACCACTTGCAACTGCCCGAACGGCTCGAACATTCGTATGGTCATTGAGCTGGAATAGATGGCCTGTCGCGCGGATTTTCCGCCACCGACAACTTCCACGAGGACATTCTTTGTCCGGAATTCCCCGGGCAGTTCGAATTCGAAGACCCGCGATCCTTCGGGAAGTTCCTTTGTCGCCACAGCATTGGGGCGGATCATTGAATAGCCGGCTTCCTGTTGTGCGACGAACGGGTTCCGGCTGAACAGCAACTCGACATCCATTTCGTAGTAGTTCACGGTGACCGATTTCAGATTCTGGAAATCAAGCCTGATTTTCCGTCCTTCAACGGACATCTCGAATCCGGGTTCCTTGCCTGCAGCTTCGGTCTGTTGGGCGACGGGATCGGAAGTTTCAACGCCTGCCTGTGCCCCGGTGCGAATTTCGTTCACTTGCGCCGTTACAGCGGCAAACATCTCCTGCCAGCGCTTGACCGGGTATTTTTCGTATCGAGCGGCGATTTCGGCGGCCCGGTCCGGCTCGGCCTGGTACATGGCGAGCCAGGCATCAACGTAGTCGTACTGCATCTTTTCATTGAAACCGGCGGCATCAATTTTCGAGAACTGATTCAGGGCTTCATCGATCCGGTCCTGAAGTGCGAGGCAGATAACCATCGCCAGACGGTGGTCGCCGTCCGGTTGCAGCTGTCGCGCGACGATCCCCAGGAGTTGATGATATTGTTGCCAGATATGGGCGTTGAGTATTTTCTGGTCGGGACCGAGGCGATGGGCCCGGGCATTGACCAGCGGCCAGTATTCCTTGTGTTGATACCAGTGGCGAAGCACCGGCTGGATGGTCACCATCGGGGAATCCAGCCATGGGCCGCAACCCTGCAGAAATGATTCCTCTCCCGTGAGAAACTCGCGAATCGCCGCGAGGTCATCGTGGTGCAGCCCGTAGGACCATAGCGTCCTTTCAAAGACCAGTCTTTCTCGCAGGACGGGCAAGGCTGAGTCGAAAAATGCCTTGTCGCGCATCCGCCATGCGACGAGCGAAAGATCAATCGCCTGCAGGTTGTTTGTCCTGAGGTATTCCAGCACCTGTTCGCCGGTTCCATTTTGCGAAATCCATGCCCACGAAGACGTGTCGATTTCCGATGGTTCGGCGACGACCTGAAATTGAAGTGCCCCGGCGGACGCCACAACCCGGTCTTCCCGGGATACCTGGGCCGGATAGTGACGGAAGTCGCCGGTTGCCGGAAAGTAAAACGCATACTCGAACTTGTAGTTGCCGAATGGAGCGAGGTCGAGCTGGACGGAGCGGGTGGATTGTGCAAGGGCAACCGGGATCGAGCCTTCCGGGATCTGGACCAGCAATTCAATATCCTGCTGGACTGAACTCGTGTTGGTGGCCACGATCTGCCCGACATACACGACGTGGGGGAGAAATTCCTTTTGCAGGAACTTCTCGACCGACTTGCCGTCTACAATCTTCACCGGATCATCGCTGCGAAAGAAATTCTCGCTGACCAGAATCCGGCTGACTTCGCTGTCCACTTCCGCCGGACGAACCTGTTCCAGAAAGGCAATCATGTCGTGCGCCGGAGTCATCTGGAACCCTTCGTCCGTGGACTTTGAATCGTGTTTGCCCCGTTCAAAGGGAAGTTCGAGCACCGCAAGGGCCATGACCATTTCAGAGACATTCCTGGAGGCTTCCGGGAAGTACGGGGAGAGGAATGGCTTGTCCGGATCGTGGTTGGCAAAATCACGCCAGAACCGGTTGACGGGAATACGATCGGCAAGATGCTGCTCGATCGGCAGTTTCCAGTAGTTGTTTTCCACCCACTCTTCGGTCGGCTTGACGCGTCGGAAGAAAGCCTTGTCTTCCGCGTCCTTTCTTCGAGAACGCAAATCCTCGTCGTCCCCAAGCCCGTATTTTGTATCGACCAGACCATCCTTGAAGGCCTGATCGCGAGCTTTTTCCATCTCCATTTTTTTGAGCTCGGCCTTGCCGCCGGCTTCTCCCGTTGGCTTCTGGCGAACTGCGCCGCTGTCGGCTTCTGACTCTCGCCCCCCTTTTGCTACGCCGCCACCGCCTCCGCCACCTGCCGGCATGTCGGCCGGAGCCTGGTTGGCCGCCGGATCGAAACCAGGTGCCTTGGCCGCGGCACTTTCCTCATTTCTCGCCAGGCCGCCAAGCGGTTCACGATTCGCATCGAATGACTGTTCGGCCAAATCAATGGACAACGCAGCCGTTGCCGTCAGATCATCCGCGGCCGTGCCCAACAGGGACCTTTGGATGGCAGAATCAAACAGCCGGTCAAAATCCCGCCTCCCTGTCGGGTGCAATTCGTAGTCGTCGCCAATAAATCTCCTGACTCCCGCCAGGCGGTCGCCAGTGCGGTGACCAAGCAGTGCTTTCTCGAAAGTATTCAGCCGTGCGTAATCCCATGGGCGCAGGAACGAATCCAGTTCCAGGCCGACAAGAAACTCGTCGATGAACGTCATGTGATACTTGTTGACCAGGAATGGCTTCACGACGCTTTCGAAAAATGCCGGGTCTTTCCTGGCTAGGAAGAAGTTCAGCTCGTGGCAGGCAAAGCGCGAATACAGCTCCCGTTTCTCATCTTCGGTTTTTGTATTCCAGTTCGGCAGAAACGAGAATTCCGCGAGTGCGGGATCCGTATTCAGGGAGAGGAAATACTGATAGACATCGGTTACGGTTTCAAAACCCCGGAATCGGGCCGTGGTCATGTCTTTCATTTCGAACAATTCGCCGGCGCGAAGCACAATGGCCCGTTTTTGCCGGGAAAACGGCTTTGCGGGATCGAGCGCCATCTGTGCGGGGAGGCGGAGGTCGCGGGGCGTGAGCGGGGCATCCTCAAGGACCAGCGCGCGGACAATCGAGTTCCGTGAATCGGCGGCAACGACGCGCAGGTAGTGATTGTCACCCAAATCAGCAACCGGGATTGATACCACCCCATCCTTGTCCGGGACGAGGCCGCCGATCACTCGTGTGCCTTCGGGCAGAAAATCAAGATTTGGAAAAGCGGAAGCACTTTGCAACTGTCCTGACTTGTCCTGCATTTCCCTGCCTGGCCGCCCTTCCTGACGATCTGCTTCATTGGAGAACTCGCCTCCTTCGGCAGCCGTGTCGACTTCATTCCCGGTCGTGCGAAGGGACCAGGGGTTAAGCAGCAGGGAGGGCCGCGTCAGCATGTTGCCCGGATACCGCGTGGCAAACTGGCGATCGAGGATGTATTGATACTCTTCGCCGATCGAGCGACCCATCAGATAGACGCTGGCGTTGAACCCTCGTTGTACCGACAACGGGAGCAAGTCGCGGACAGCGGCAAACGAAGCAAGCACGTTGTGATCGGGAAGGAAACGGGTCGCGAAAACATGCACGCGGGCCCCTTGCAAGTCTCCTCCAAGTCGTATTCGCACATGTTCTCCATCCCGCTTCAGCTCGCGAATGTGAACGGGATCGGGGTTGCGTATTTCCAGATCCCTTGCCGCGCCGAAAACCAGCGAGCCGGAACGTTTGCCGCTGGTGATGCGAATCGAAGTCACGGTTTGCCGGGGGCGATAGAACAGCTGGTAATCGCCGGGCTCCAGGGGTCCGAGCGCAACCGTCCCCGATTCAACGCGAATCTGGCCCGAGTGATCCGAGTGAAAATTGCCACCCCGAATTTCCTGCAGCGAATAGTCGCCGGCAGTGGCATCGGGATCGGCAACGAGGATGACCGGCGATTCGCTGGTTCCGTGAACGGTCGCCGGTGTCGTCTGACCCTCGATACGCAGGTCCCATGACTGCGACGATCCCCCGGCAGGGATGGCTTCGAGGTTCGTGATCCCCTTCATGGCACCGAGCCTGATCTCTCCTTCGTCGCCGGTTTGAAGGGTCACGTCGACGGTTTCGGTCATCCATTCGTGCTTCAGTCGCAGCGTCACGGCAATGCTTCTCCGCGGTTCGCCGGTTTTTCCGCACAATCCCAGCACGTAGCCGGACGGGTTTCGTCTCAGGACCAGTTGCGATGTGGCCGAAGTCCCGTCGATGCCGTTGATGGTGTACTCTTGCGCAGCAACCAGCGATTCATCCTTGTCCTGGGACATGTTGTGCACTTTCGCCTGGAGCTGGCAAACGATCCGCATGACGCGCGGCGGTACCCGCATCTCGATGACCTTTTCCTGCGATTCATCAAAGACAAGGTCTTCGAATGGCGTCGTCGAGGCAATTCCGTCCTGATTGAAAGTGGTCACCAGCAGCCGCACTTCTTCCATCAAAGCCAGCGGGGCGGGAACACCGGAAATCCGCAGCTGGGGACGGATCACGATCTGCGCCGTCTTGCCGCGAACGAGTGCCTCGCGGTCGATATAGATACCGGCATGCAATTCGTACAACTCGGCCTGGTGCATAAAGCTCGCCAGTGAGTGAAACTCCCCGTGTCCGAGAATCACTGTCTGCTGTTGCGGCTGACCGGAAAACGGCACAACGACCAGCCCTTTCTCATCAGCCCTGAATTCGCGTTGCCCAAGCCACAGGCTGGCGTCCTTCACGTGTTGGTGATTCTCGTCAAAGATGCGAAATGCATGTCCGATCGCAGTCGGTTCCTCGACGTGCCGCAAGTGTCCCTTGCGCACGACGGCGCGGCTGCTCTTGCCGTTGCCGATGAAGTCGATGACAAACACGCCGCGATGGGACAGCTGTGGAAAGGAAAACGAACGCTTCACGCGGAGGGCCGGTGCTTCCGAATACGAATGCGTCTCTTGCCAGTTGGGGACCAGTCCATCGAGGTTGATATCGGTTGTGACTTCCTGGCCGAATTGCCGGTAGTAACTGGCAGTGTTGATCTCGTAGATCTTGACAATCAGGTTCTGGACGTTCTTTGTTACGAGTTCAATCGACACAGGTTCGCCGGGGCGATGGAATCTGGGATTGGTGGGAAGGAAATCGATGTCCGTTCGTTCCAGCAAGGCCTTGTACTCGGCAGGATCGAGCATAGCCCCGAACTTTCGCCCGTCATCAGCACCCGCTGTGATGCGAGCTTCCGCCAGTCTCCGCTTCAGGTATTCGCTTTCGATCCAGGTTGAGAACTCCCGCGAGTCGCCGGATTCGGCAAGAAAGTGGTGCAAATAGCTGCGCACCAGCTCTTCGTCGTCGCGGACCGGCGCCAGGCGTGTCTGGGCCGCGTAGTCGGCATTCAGGTCGGCAATTTGAGCCCGGGACGACTTCCGGATAAACTCAGGATGAACGTAGTGGGCCGGCCGGGGCAGCTTGAGGTACTGCAAAAATCTCGCCTTGTCGTATACTCCCATCGACCGGTCGAGAACCAGTCTTCGATACAGGACGCAGGCCTTGAGCGAGACATGGACGTCGTCGAGTGTTGATACGTACTGCCAAAGGCGATCGAGGTATTCCAGGTGGGCCTGATTGTCGACTTGCCAGTCGGTGTCGGCACCGGGCATCAACCGTTGCAGGCGAAGGTTCACGAAATTCGTGTCGTTCTTCAGATCGGGCTTCAGGCCGAGGACTTCATCCAGCTGCGCCAGCGTTAATTGGCTGTGAATCGGCAAGCTTCCAAAGCCACCCGAGTGGGCGTTTTTAAGGTCGCGAACGATCAGCTCCGGAAGTTCGGGATAGTCCGGATGGCCGAGTCTCGAAAGGAAATGTCGCAACTGGTCATCGGTCAGCTTTGCACTGGCGAGTTCAAAAAATGACGCGGGTTCGGCGATGTCGGGAACTGAACGGGAGAGGATGCGCCGCAGGATCGACTCCCGGCTGATCATCCCCTGATCAAGTTCGACTGGCAGGCCCGGATCGGCGGTTGGAAAAATCCTGCGATGGCTGAAGTGCAGGCCCAGCCTGTCCACAAGGTACTCTCGTGACGCCGCGGAGTCGGTTGTGTATTTCAACAACGCCTGCCGGTTCCGGATCTCCAGCCACAATGCCGTTTGACCAAAAGCTTTCTCCCATTCCACGAGCAGTGCGTCGACTTTTTCGAATTGCTGCTGATGCTGCCAATGCAACGAATGCCAGAAATTGAATTCTTCCGTGCCCGGGACGAGTTCCTGAAGCACCTTGTCCCGGTCTTCCGCGAGTACAAATTTCTCGACAAATCCGATCGTCTGTTCCTGCGCCGCCACGGGCTGCTCGCACCTTGCGAAACCAAGGGTGGCGATCAGCAAGGCCTGAATAACGACCCGAACCCCGCGGCGCTGTGATCGAAGGGGAGAGACAGTGCTGTCAGTCATTTTTTGTCCAATCGGGAAACACGGAGATCTGGCGAATTCGCGAAAAGCGACAGAAGGGGCGGACAGGCCCGGGAACCGAAAATCCCGGCTGGCCACCTGTTTATTGTGACGTTACCACGCGAGTTTGCGTTTCAGGCAATCGGCAGGAATTGCAAAAATCGCACAAACCCGGAAAATCAGGTGTCTTCCGGACCATTTTCAATTCAGAATCGTTAAAAATGCTGCCACGCAACCTGACCGAATATCGCCCGGCAGCCAGCCTGACCTGGGACGATCTGAACTCCAGCCTGCCGACAATTGTCGCTTTGGCGCAGTTGTGCGGCAACCGGCTGGCCTCGGGCGAGAAAGCTGCGTCCGATCTGACAACGCTTCCTTTGGAGTCCCTGGCGATTCTGTTTGCCTCTCGTCAGACGGGTTCCATCAGCCTGCGCGCCGACAGGAACTCGGTCGATCCCGGCGAAAGATATCTGGCAATTTGTGTCGAGCTGCTTGAAGGCCATCGGCTGGAATTCCGCTTCGCGAACAATCCCGAGCGAACCATTCGCTTTGTCGATGCATTCCGCGAGCTGTGCCGGGCCGGGCTGGTGATGCATCAGCTTAACAACGAGTTCTCATTGACCGCTGCGGGATTTGGCCTGGCAAAAAATATCGACGAGGCCGAAGTCATTGAACTCCTGGACCTCGGACGACGGAGCTGATGCAAGATGAAGCGGGCTGGTTTGGGAATCAGATCCTGCCTTGTCGCACTTGTTGCATGGTTACCGGCTCTTTTTCCCGGGTCGGCGGCCGCGCAAACCATTATTCTCCGCGACCTGACACTCATCGAAGCGGTTGCCGTCGAGCACATGAATATTGAAGGTGTGTTTCTGACTGGCGGGCGCCACTATTCGTGGGACCTGGTACTCCAGGGGGAGGTCGGCGCTGCCCATCAGCAGGAGTTTGATCGTTGGCGAAAAACGGTTGGTGAACTCCGATTTCGTTTGCTTCAGCGCATGAAGCATGGCGACGACGAAGCGCTCGGGGAACTCGCAAGCGAACTCGAAAAAATCGCCGAAGAAGCCGGCGAGCCGGGGGAAACTGTATTTCTGGCCCGCTGTGCGCAAGTTCGAGCTGCACTTGCCGCGCGACGCCCTGAAAGGGGTTTCTCTCGGCTGATGGAGCTGATTGTCCAGAGGGACGACAAAGGAAAATTCCCCGCGGTCGAACAACTGGCAGGTCTGACTTTTACAGAAGACGGGTTCTGCGCGGAACTGTTGCCTTTCTGGCCCGACCGGGAAAAAGCTCGTGCGGAATGGCAAAGAAGCATCTCCGGTCCCGCTTCACCGGAGCTTTCCAACAATGAAGTTGTTCAGGTTTACAGGCGAACGCTGTCGATCGCCGCCGGAGAGTCGGGCCCAAAAAACCTCGATATCGTTCGCGAAGACGACCCCTGGAATTCGATTTACCTTGCCCAATCGGCACTCCTTGACGGAAATTGGGCTGTCGCACTGGAGCGACTCGTTCCCGAACAGCACAAAGTCAGTCCCGCTCGCCATCCAATCGCCCTATACTATTCCGGACTCGCCATTTTGCGAGCGGAACAAGACGGCCACGCAGTCGAACGCGACGGGAAACTGGTCCTTCTTTCGATTCCCGCTCTCTATGGAACGCAGTTTGCCGAACTTTCGGCCGCCGCGATCCATACGGTCATCAACCACCCGCCATTTGCTGCCGATCCCGAATGCGAAATCCTTCGCGCGGAACTGGCGGGTCCCTATCGCAGAACAACTTTCGGAATTGAATCCAGGTGAGCCGTTTGAGACGAATCCCGGTTTGGAGTTTTCTGGCGGGTAGCGTGGCACTGGCAACAGCGCTGACGGTCTCCGGAGGCAGGCATCTGTTTGCACAGGAAGCGGTCACAGCGCCAATCTCTGACGAGCCGGTCGAAAAATCCGTCTACAACATGCTTCTCGAAGGAAGCACGCTCGGGCTGGTGATCGTCGTCCTGATTCTGGTCCTTTCAGTCATCAGCACGTATTTCATCATCGTCAATTCCGTGACCATTACGCGGAAACGACTGATTCCCGACGTCGTCATGAACGACCTTGAGCGGATGCTGGCCGATGGCGAAATCAATTCGGCGATCGCGTGGTGCCACGACCGCGACAACTGGTCGATGGCCACCGAAGTCATTGCAGCGGGATTGCAACGATATCAGGCGAGCGAATTCGGTTTTGCCGAGTATCGATCGGCTGTTGAAGAAGCCGGCGAGGACCAGGTGGGCCGGCTGTATCGCAAGACAGAAATCCTCAACGTGATCGGCTCCATCGCGCCGATGCTCGGCCTGCTGGGTACTGTCGTCGGGATGATTGAGGCATTTGCCCGCATCGCCGCCCGGGAGGGAATGGCCCAGCCGGACGAGCTTGCCGGCGGCATCGCCCAGGCATTGGTCACTACCCTGCTCGGCCTGATGGTGGCCATTCCGACCATGGTCGCCCTGAGCTGGTTCCGGACACGAATCGACTCTCTGGTCTCGGAGGCCGGAAAGCGGATCGAAAAGATCATGAGCCCGCTGGCCCGAAAGAAGAGCCGAACGTGAAGCTTGCGCGACACCGCCGCTCGACGATCCCCGGTTTCAACATGACGCCGATGATCGACATCGTGTTCCTGTTGATTATTTTCTTCATGACCGTATCGCAGATTTCCCGAACAAGCGGGCGGACAGTGGAATTGCCGAAAGTGGAATCCGGCGGCAAACCACTCGAAACAATCTCGATAACGCTCACTATCGATGCGGATGGAAACTACCTCGCCGGGGATCGGATCCTGCCGGTTGACGAAGTGATCCGCGAGATTTCAGCCGAATACGACCGGGTCGAACGACGTCCCGACAAGATGCGCATTCTCGTCCGTTGCGATCGAAACGCCTCGGGAGTTCACTTCAATGAACTCGCGCGCCGGCTGGACGCCATCGGAATACGACAAGTCAGTGTCTCGATCCGGCTCGAGCGAAATGAAGGTCCCTGATTCCTTTCTGCGCCTTCGTGATCGTCTGTAAAATCCGTGGCACGGTGGTGTCAGCGCGCGTCCCGGGATCCCGGAATACGGTAAAACTGTATTGGTGAAGCCCGTCGGGATTTCAGGCGTCGGTATTTTTGCTTCAGGTTTTCAGATACAGTGGAATACGAAGCGCGTGCGATCCTGTATTTTTCACGAACCTGACAGCATGGCAATTTCAAAAAAAAAAGCCCTGAATTGGCACTGCGAGAACTTATGAGCGATCGACCGGAGACGGTCGTCAAAATTGCGCTCGCTGCGAGGAGAGCTGTGCTGAAGGCTGCCGGGTCCTGTAGCGAGTTGATCTATGAAACGTATTGCATTTCAAATGCGTTCACTTTTACCGGCAAGCAAGGACAGGGTTTTATTCATATCGCAACCTACGCGAGGCACGTTAACCTCGGTTTTGATCGAGGAACGGAATTGGATGATCCCGAACAGCTGCTCCAGGGAACCGGAAGGTTGATTCGCCATATCCGGCTTGAAAGTGTGGCTGATACCAAACGGGCACCGGTACTGACATTGATCAGGAATGCGGTCAAGCAAGGATTCGAAATGGCAGCATCAAGAGGCGGACCCGCCGCCGCTACGGTCACGATAAAGCGTCGCTCAAAATAATACACATAGCTTGTAGCCGCCGGTAATCGCAGCGCCACCTCCGGTAAGGGAGCATCAGGAAACCAGCATCCGGAAGGGATGCCAGCAATCGGTCCCCCGTAATTCTCGCCATGGCCGTCATCATTCCCGAATCTCCCGATCATTACCCCGCGATTCGTCAAGTCACGATCGATGCCTTCGAGGCGTCAGAGCTGGGCTATGGCGGCGAAGCGGATCTGATCGATGCCGTTCGCCGTCAATGCAAGGATTTTCTTTCGCTCGTCGCCCTGGAAGATGACAAGGTCGTCGGGCATCTGCTCTTCTCACCTGCGACGATCCGATCTGGTTCGGCGATCGTGCAGGGGATGGCGCTGGCTCCGATGACTGTTCTCCCCGCCCGCCAAAGAAAAGGTATTGGCGCGGCACTGGTCGAGGAAGGGCTTCGGCGGGTGGAGGAATCCGACGCACGTTTTGTGATCGTTCTCGGACATCCGGATTACTATCCGCGATTTGGATTCAGGCCAGCTGCCGAATTTTCCGTTGTTCACGGCTTCGATGGCATTCCCCAGGAGTTTCTGTTCATTCGTCCGAATGAAAGGAAATGGCAGCCACTCGCATCTGAAGGCCAGGCAGTTTTCGACAATGTGTTCGGCCCTCAATTCAGCGGCTGAACATTACGCGAATTCTCAAACGGTGATCATGCGATCGCGGGCGGTAATCGGCCAAACGGTTTCCACTTCGCCCTGCGAAATCACCGTGGCAGACTGATGAAGGTTGACTGTCGGGCAAATGTGTCTGGGCAAGGCGAGCAAAACATCGCCGGGTGAAAATCGCGACGAGTCCGCCGTCGAAATCACCAGATGTTCTTCGGTATGGTGCACTTCCCGGGCATCCGGAAGCGCCGGAAACACGGCGCGGCGGCCGGCGGGCTGATCCGGGGCGATCGATTTGTGGCCACAATCGAGCGTCAGGTGACCTTCCCGATTACAACTGACAACGCGTGTCAACACCGCTGCCGCCGGATGAAACGGCATATCCTCAAAGATCGAATGATACCCGGCGTCATACAAGGTCGTTGTCCCGGGTGACAATTCGAGGCCGGGCTCTCCCATGCTGGCGAGGATTGGGAACGAACCGGTTCCTGCAACAACAATTCGCGGCACCGGAAAGCCCTCGAACATCAGGCTGTCCCGCAACTCGACAACTGCCGGCCAGGATCCTTCGATCGCCGCGCGCCGTTCGTCGACATCGGCCTGATGGTTGTGCCCGTCGTACCATTGAAGCCCCTGGGGAATGATCCCCGGACTGGTGCAGATCATTTCATAGAGCTGTTTTGCCGACGCGGCGGTGCGAACGCCCGTCCGGTTCATTCCCGAATCGACATCCATCAAGACGCCCGCCGAATGCCGGGCGGATTCCATCGCCGCCGAAAGTTCCTCCAGGGGTCGGGGATGGTCGATCAGGACTGTGAACCTGGCATCTGGAAACTTGTCCATCAGGCGGATGAGCCTGCCGATATTGGGGCCAACGAGCTGATAGGCAATCAACACATCCTGGACACCACATTGTGCAAGCATTTCCGCCTCGGCAATCGTCGCGCACTTGTGCCGCTCAATGCCGCGCTCAAGCAGGAGTCGGACAATCGCCGGCATCTTGTGCGTCTTGCAATGCGGGCGAAGCCGTTCCGCGCCTCCTGCAATACGCACCATGGCGTCAAGGTTGTGTTCCAGCAACTCCCGGAAGACGACGAGGCCCGGCGAGAATATCGTTCTCGCTGTTGTTTCACTCAGTCGATAGTCGTCCATTGACAGCTGGGGGCGAACGGAAACAGACATCTCACACCCTTCTTTACTTGAACCAGTCCCCTAACGGAACGACCTGTTTTCGCTACAATTTCCCTCGCAGGTTTCCATCATCGGACATTCTCGTTGACCTGCAACCCTTCGTGAAGGCCTGACAAACGGGCTGATATTCTCCCGATGCGAAAAATCCTGGTTACCGCCGCACTCCCTTATGCCAATGGACCGATACATATCGGCCATCTGGTGGAGAGTGTCCAGACCGATATCTGGGTCCGGTTCCAGCGACTGCGCGGACATCATTGTGTCTTCATCTGGGCCGATGACACGCACGGTTCGGCGATCATGAAAAGTGCCCGGTACGCGGGAATCAGTGAAGAGGAATTCGTCGCGAGAATGAGCGAGTCGCACCAGCGCGACTTCCGCGGCTTCGAGATCAGCTACGACTACTACGGCAGCACTCACAGCGAGACCAATCGGCGAATCGCTACCGAAATCTGGCAAGCCTTTCAGCAGCAGGGCATGATCGCCCTCCGCCCGGTGACCGAGCTTTTCGATCCCGATACCGGAGAGTCACTGCCGGACCGCTTCGTCAAGGGAACCTGTCCCCGTTGCCGCGCGCCCGGACAATACGGCGACAACTGCGACAAATGTGGTTCCACGTATAGCGCGACCGACCTGATCGACCCGATCAGCACGGTCAGCAACAAACCTCCCGTCATCGGCCAAACCGATCACTACTTTGTGCAGATCAGCAAACTGCAGGATTTTCTCACCGCCTGGACCCAATCCGGCAAACATCTTCAGGATGAAGTCGCCAACTACCTCAAGAGCCATTTCCTGGAGGAGCCCCTTCGCGACTGGGACGTGTCCCGCCCCGCACCCTATTTCGGTTTCAGCATTCCAGGCACCGATGGAAAACATTTCTGGTATGTCTGGTTCGACGCTCCCATCGGCTATATCTCGGCTACATGGGAATGGTGCCAACAGACCGGTGAAAGTTTTGATTCCTGGTGGCGCAGCGACGAAACGGAGATTCACCATTTTCTCGGGAAGGACATCCAGTATTTTCACTGCCTGTTCTGGCCGGCGATGCTCAAGACGGCCGGATATTCACTCCCCGAACGGGTCCATATTCACGGATTTCTCACCGTCAACGGCGAGAAGATGTCGAAGTCCAAAGGGACTTTCGTCACTGCGGAAACCTGCCTCAAATATCTCGACGCGGAATACGTTCGATATTATTACGCAACGAAACTGGGACCACGGCTGGACGACCTCGATCTCAACTTGCCGGAGTTTGTTTCCCGTGTAAACGCCGATCTCATCGGCAAGGTGGTCAACCTCGCCTCCCGAACGGCCCGGTTCGTCGAATCGACGGGCCTGTCGCCCGTCTATCCGGACGACGGCGGCCTTTTCCGCCATGGGGCGAACGCCGGCGATGCCATCGCAGAGGCCTACGAAAACTGCGATTATTCACGGGCGATGCGGTTGATCATCGAACTGGCGGATCGCGCCAATCCCTTTGTGGAGAATGCGGCACCCTGGACTTTGAAAAAGGATCCCGGTCAGGCACAACGGCTGCAGGATGTCTGCACGATTGCCTTGAACCTGTTCCGGCAAATAGTCGTCTACCTCTCCCCTGTCCTGCCTGGTCTGGCGCGAAAGGCCGGCACTTTGCTCAATGACCCGATCACACACTGGAATCAATCGCAATCGCCGCTCGCCGGAACGCCGGTCAGCCGCTTTGAACACCTGATGAAACGCGTTGAAGAAAAGGACGTACAAGCCATGATGGACGAGAGCCTTCTGCAAAATGCCGCGCCGGCCACGACGGAGACAACGGAAAAAAAATGGACCGACAGCGGCCAACCGTTGATCGATGAGCCGCTCGCCGCCGAGTGCACGATTGACGACTTCATGAAAGTCGACTTGCGGGTTGCCCGGGTCGTTGCCGCGGAGGAAGTCGCCGAGGCGCGGAAATTGCTGAAACTGACGCTCAGCCTGGGTGGCGACCAGCAGCGAACGGTTTTTGCCGGCATCAAGGCCGCCTATGCGCCGGATAAACTCGTCGGACGACTGGTTATCATGGTCGCCAATCTCAAGCCGCGACAAATGAAGTTCGGGTTGAGTGAGGGAATGGTCTGCGCTGCCGGTTCCGGTGGCGAAGAAGTCTTTATCCTTTCGCCGGATGAAGGCTCGGTTCCCGGCCAGCGAGTGCATTAGCTGGACAGCAACCTTTTGGTCGCACGGCTTCCCCGTATCGTGGGCTTTAGCCCACAACGGCATTCGTTCCCGTATCGTGGGCTTTAGCCCACATCGGCATTCGTTCCCGTAGCGTGGGCTTTAGCCCACTTCGGCATTCGTTTTCCTGACGTGGGCTAAAGCCCACGCTACCCGGGCCACCAGGTTCCCTGGAACGACATCTGAAAATGGCGCGGTCCAGTCGAAGCGCTGGCGGTTCAGGAGTTGTTATCCTTATCATATAGTCGCTGTATCTCGACAAGAGCCCGGTACCAGACCTTGGCAGCACCACTCACCGACATTCCGGTCCTTTGGGCGATCTCTTCGAACGAAAGCTCTTCCCAGTTCCTCAGGCGAATGACCGTCTGGTAGTTTTCGGGGAGCTGGCTGACCAACCGCTTGATCGCTTCTGATTGTTCCAATGCCAGTGTGTGAGTTGCAGGCGTGAGGTTTTGATCAACCGGTTCGCGGATAGCCGCAGCAGACTCGTCGGCATGAAGCCCCTGCTCCCGGCGATAGTCCCTTTTGTCCGCTGCATGTCCCCGATGGGCCTGCCGGGTTTCATTGATCACGATTTGCCGCAGCCATCCCCGGAACTCAGCTTCGCTCTGTCCACGATAATCCCCAAAATTCCCGACGGCGCGAATCATCGATTGCTGGACGATGTCGGAGGGACCCAATTTGCCCTGAAGCCGCTCGTTGAACTGCTCGTTGGCGATCGCAAGCAGATAACTGCGCAGCTCGGCCAACAAGTCGTTTTGGGACGCAATGCTGCCAATTCTGGCCCGTTCAATGAGCGCCGACAAATGCCGATCCGTATCGTCGGACTCGTTTCGGTGATCCCGATTCGCCGCCATTGGTGAAATCCTGATTGCGCTGGGTCCGCCCATGCCGGTCGATCGTCGCCAGACACCGACGATTCCCCATTGTAGCAGGCGCCGTCGGTTCATTCTTGTATCGGAACTCGCCGCCGGTTGCCCCCGGGTCAAAGCTCAAGCCAGGTTTTCGGAAATCGTCGCAGTTTCCAGGAAAAACACGGCTGGTTGGGGTATCAAGGGATGTTGACTAAGCTGAGCGCAGCCATTTCCGACCCATCTTGACCAGGAACACCGGAATGAAACGGGACGGCCAATCAAGTGAACCCGAAGATCCGCTTGATATTGTCCAGCGACTTGAGCGCGAGAACGGGCCGGAGGCTGATAACGGCGAGGCTTCGACCAGGCTGGAAGAGATTCCGGCCGATTTTGAGTTGGCCCGCAGGGGTCTGGAACTGATTCGCCGGGCGGCCCAGGCGGACCAGTCGAAGTTTCCGCAAGCCCTTGCGAAGGGAGAGCCGTCAATCGATTTCCAGCAGGCAGGGGACACCGACCGGCTGAATAGAGCCCAGATGGAAACGCTGCCAGGTCGTGCGGAAATCCCGCCACTCACCCGGTTGCCGGCGGACACGGATGTCAATGACAGCGCGATTCCCCGGAATATTGGCCGCTTTCAGATCCTCGGCGAACTTGGACGTGGCGGCTTCGGAGTTGTATTGCTTGGCGAAGATCCCGCTCTCGGTCGAAAGGTCGCAATCAAGGTCCCGCGGCTGGAAATGTTGATCGATGCCGATGCCCGGGAACGATTCAATCGGGAAGCCTGCCTGGTTTCAACGCTTGCGCACCCGGCAATTGTTCCTGTCTATGAGTATTCGTCGGGACCCGGCGTACCCTTTATCGCGTTTGCCTGGTGCCGGGGGACCAATCTGGCGGAATGGTTGTTGCAACAGGACGGAAAAACGTCCCCTCGGCTTGCGGCGCAAATCGCAAGTCGGCTTGCCGGCGCAATCGAGTACGCCCATCAACGCAACGTCGTCCATCGCGACCTCAAGCCTGCCAATATCCTGCTGGACTGGGAAACCGGCCAGCAGGAACAATCGGCCGGCCCCCTGAATGATGAGAAACTGATCGCAGCCCTTCGCATTACCGATTTTGGCCTGGCGATGTCATTGCAACCCGAGGCACAACGACTTACTCGTGCCGGGGCCATGGTGGGGACGCCCAGTTACATGGCCCCCGAACAATTTTCTGGCAAGACCATCGTCTCAAAATCGGCTGACATCTATGCACTGGGAGCGATCCTGTATGAATTGTTGACGGGCACTCCACCGCTTCGCCGGGATACCGACCTGGCCACGATGCGCGCTGTGGAAACCGAAGAACCCGTATCTCCGGGCAAGTTGCGCGCCAACGTACCGACAGACCTTGAAGCCATCTGTCTCAAATGCCTGGAGAAGAGTCCCGATCGTCGATATGCGTCGGCCTACGAACTGCAGGAAGATTTGCAGCAGTTCCTTGCCGGGCACCCGGTATCCGCCCGCCGTATCACGAAGATGGAAAAAGCGATCCGTTGGTGTCGACGCAACCCGGTGCTCTCCGGTCTGACGGCAGCCACCGCGGCGGCGGTCTTCCTGGCCGCCCTCTCAAGCTGGATTGGCTGGTACTCCACCCGCCAGGCTCTGAAACGGGAACAGGCCGCGCGGACTGAAGCCGACCAGGCGTACGAAGACGCCAAAAACGCCATTGATGAGTACTTTGTCGCCGTAAGCCAAAATCAGTTGTTGACGGCGCCAGGTCTGAAAACATTGCGCCAGGAACTTCTTCAGAATGCCGTCGCCTACTACAGGGGCTTCATCGAAAAGCACCAGTCAGACGCGCACCTTGCCCGCGATCTGATGCAGGCATGTATTTATCGGGCAATGATCGACGATGAACTGGGAAACTACCCTGCGGCGCGAGAGGGATATGAAACGGCTCTCGGCTTGATCGATAAACTGCGGCCGGGTTCCGGGTCCGATCTGAAACTCATGCAACAACACGGCATGATCCTGCGCAAGCTGGCCCGGCTGGATCGGCAGGCCGGTGACACGGCCGCTGCCCTCGCAAAAATTGAACAGGCCATGATCATTCACCATGAATTGCTATCGGCAGAATTCGAACCAGCCGCGAGTCATGGAGAGTTGGGCCTGTTGTTCAACAATCGCGCCAGCATCGAACGTCAATCGGGAAATCCATCGGAGGCTATGGACGGTTTTCAGGAAAGTGAAGTCCACTTTCAGTCAGCCGCTATGCTGGATCCCGCGAATCCCGAATGGCAGCATCAGGTTGCCATGGCCCAGGCATCTCAGGCTGCCATTCGCATGGAATCCGGCGAAAGCGAGTTGGCCAGCCAGCTATTAACGCATTCAACCAATTCGCTACGTCAGGTGATTGCCCAAAATCCCGACCATCTCGGATTTCAAATGGACCTTGGCAAAGCGCTTGCAAATCTGGCGCTGGCTCAGGGGAATTTGGGGCGTCACGACGATCAATTGGCATCGTTTCAGGAGGCAACTCAGGTCTTTGACCGGCTGGCTGCGATCCATCCTCAAGTCGTCATGTATCAGGCGCTACGCGCTTCAACCCGCCGTTCCACAGCCCTGCTTCTGAACAACATGGACCGGGCTGCAGAATGCACGGCCCTTGCCGGCGAGGCCATCGACATTTTGCAGGAAGTGGTCGACCATTCTCCCGGCAACGCCGCGATCATGCAGGAACTGGCCCTTACACAGTCGCTCTTGGGACGGGTCTGGCGGACCTTGGGCGATTCCGAAAAGGCACGTGAATATCTGTCGTTGGCCATTGAATCCTTGAGCCGCGGGTTCGAAAAAAATCCTGGAGACCTCTACGCAGGACAGAGCCTGGCGGAAGCGTATCAGCAGTTGGCCCTGGTGACAGAAAACCCCGCAGAAGCAGCCGAACACCTGGCCCGGGCTCAACAAATTGCCGAGACGCTTCTCAAAAAATGGCCGGGCAATCCGGGGCTGGTGGGGATTCAGAAGGTAATCGAGGAAACTCGCCGCAAGACCGACGATTAGCTGGACAGCGCAACCTTTGTCGCCGGGCTTCCCCGTATCGTGGGCTTTAGCCCACGGCGCTGCTTGGCCCCGTATCGCGGGCTTTAGCCCACGGCGCTGCCTGGCCCCGTATCGCGGGCTTTAGCCTGCAGCCGCCGACCCGCCAAAACCGGTCTTCTCGCCCTTTTTTCACTATTTCCGGGATTCCGGGAAAAACGTGCCGGGGCAACGTATCTGTCGGCTTGAGGCGAGACCCATAACCCGATTTCGATACCCGTTCGACCCCTTCCGAAAGTAAACCCATGAATCGTTACCTGAAAATATTGTTCATCTGTCTGGCATTTGCGTTGTTCCAGGCAAAGGCCGTTGAGGTCTCGGCACAGTCGGGAAACCGTCCTGGCTCCGACAAGAAAAACCAGCAACGGCAGAACCAAAAGCAGTCGAATTCAGGATCAAACACCAAATCAACCGGCCAATCCGGGAAGGGATCCTCCAACCGTTTCGGAGGCGCCGATGCGGTACCCTCCAACAAACAACAGAACAGCCGGCAGTCTTTGCCCGGCTCTGAAACAACTCGATCGACTCAAGGCCGCAATACAGGGAAAACGGGGAACCCCTCCGGAACCTCGCGACAATCCGGTTCAGGAACAAATCGCCAGGGAATTGAAAATCAGGGTCCGTCATCAGTTCAGAAAACTCCGCGCAATTCGTCGAACCGCAATTCGCCTACTGTCGCGTCGCCACCTGCCGATACCTCACGCACGAACCCAGGCAACCGCAGTTCAGCACCAGGCGGTACCCCCATGCCGGGAATGCCATCGGTTGTTGCCCCGTCACCGGGCGGCGCCACTCCGCCGGCGAACAATGGCAATCAGCGGACAGCGATCGAAGCATGGGGAGAAGAACTGTTTGCATCCACCGGATTGCCCGATGAGGCCCGCACCATGACGGTGGACGAGGCTGTCGCCTTGGGCAAGCAAATTGCCGTTCAGGAGCATCTCGGCGTCCCCAAGGAAGCAACCAAAGGATTGACCGCCGAACAGATTACGGAAGAGGTTGGGAAGCTGCAGGCCTTGGGTGCCTTTGACGAAATCGGAAACGAATCGTTTTGGAAAAATCACGTGGAGCACGGATTTGACGTGGCCATCGCCCCACACGTTCGTGGCAATCTCGGAATTCCCGATGGAATCGGGAAGAATTCGCCCGCGAGCAAGATCATGGAGGATGCCGGCGAGATCCAGAATTTTGGCTTGGATATCACCAACGAAAGTCACTGGGGTTTGTTCGACCAGTTTCAGGCAGGCCAGAAGACTCCGCAGGATCTGATCGATGTTGCCAATGCATCCAAGGGGGGTGCCGGCCGTGGAACCGGAAAGCAGAGAGGTTCAAACAGCACTCCAGGTGCGAATCCAGGAAATGGTAACAACGGCAGCCCGGGCAGTCGGGCGGCAACCCATCCTGGGAATTCTTCAACGGACTTGCCTGGAAAGGGAGGCAACGCAGGCGCCACGAACTCGGATGATCAACAAACGCCGCCTGGCAGCCAAAACGATTCACGAAACGGGGGGACTTCCTCAAGTGGCGCGGACATGGAAGGTGATGCGATCATCGAGACCGTTGATCCCGTGTCCTACAACGCCGTTGTGACCCATAACGATGACGGCAGCTTCACCGTTGATATCTACGAAAACGATAGCTCGGGTTCGTCGACCAAAGTCAACTCCGAAACCTACACGGATACCGATGGCGATGGCAGTTTCACAGGTGACAAGGGTGGCTCAAGTAGCGGAAAACCGGCAGAGGGATCAAGTTCAGCCGACCAGGACGAGAACGGCAACTACACCTGGTCGGCGGAAGATGAGTCGTCCAGCGATTCATCTTCATCGGAAACTGACTCTGCGGACGCAGGTTCCGACACATCGACCGACACTGAAACAAAGCCCACCGACAAGTATACACCCGGACCCGACGGCGAGGCGTATCACGATTTCGCATGGATGTTGTCGACGTATCAACTGCTTTCATCGGAAAAGTTCCGCGCTGGACAAGGGGGCAAAGACAGCACACCCAATCCGATGGCAGACGGAACTGGAAACGGACAGCGGCCGTTCAACTACAAGGATACCGTCATCCGTCCGATCGACGGGTTATCCGGATCGAAGGGAAACGTCCCTGCAGAAGCCTTGAATCAAATCCAGGATCCCTATGCCGTTCAGGGCGGAGTCATCGATCCTGTAAAGAACAAGGATCAGTAGGGTGTGTGAAGCGGGCGGGTCAAAGGAAGCCGAGTGCCTTGACCCGCCTGTTGTCGTTCCAACCCAAAACGGCGAAACCAACAAACCGCCCGCGCAACACACCACCCCCCTTGCGCGAAACCATCAAACCGCCCGCGTAGCACATCAACTCCCGTTTTAATTCCAAAAATTTTGTTACGTTGCCCGTTGATACAGAAACACAACCATTTATGTTACGTTAAGCCTATTGCGGTATTCCAGCTTTCCCATTCTCTGGCGAGGAGTCGATGGCCGACTATCGACGTTGGTTCGTCCCGGGAGCGACTTATTTCTTTACCGTTGTGAGCTATAACCGATTTCCGTTTTTTCGCGATTCGTCGGCGATCGAACTATT
>WPCK01304059.1_pt1 | contig 26985 bp, 21 predicted proteins | sample 5399851 | NCBI WGS metagenome assembly WPCK01 (sample SAMN12869471, study PRJNA574797) | sludge metagenome | isolation source: wastewater treatment of pH11 | place: China:Beijing | collected 2019-05-20 | reverse complement strand
CAAACCTTCTTCTGATGCACTGGTAATGCTCTTTGTTCCTACAGATACGACATCTTTAACTTCAACTGCGTTTTCTACAGCCATTTTAACGACTTCTTGGTAGTTTTCAACTGTAATTGTTACACTTGATTTTAAGTCTTCAAGATCTGGAACAGCTGGGTGTGAGTCGTCTCTTTGGAAAGTTGGCATATCTAGGAATTCTTGAAGTGTTTTTCCTTCAATCCATTGTTCCAATGAGTCCATTTGTTTATACCATTCTGCAACTGCGTCTGCATATGTAGCCATGTTATAGTCATCGCCTAATTCTTTTTTAGTACCTTTGCCGCCAGCAGCTGAGAAACTTGTAAGTGCGCCTGTTGCGTCAAATTTTACTGTGTTTTGAGCTACGTCAATGTAAACATCAACAATGGTATCGCCATCTAATACTACGTGTGCGAAATATGTGTCAACTTTGAATTGTCCATCATCTTCACCAACGTCTTTACCACTTTCATGGGTTAAGACTGCTGTCCCAATTTTATATGTTTTTCCTGTTGTTGTGTCACCGTCGTTGTCTGAATCTTTTGATCCACATCCAACTAACACTAACAACATTACTAATAATCCTGCTAATAATTTTTTCATTTTGCATTGCCTCCTCTTGCTAATTCATCATAAAATTTCAAGCGGAATTGGTCAACCAGTAAATCTAAGAATTATGATTGTTTTCAATAATTTTAACAAATTTCACAATATAAATGGGATACTTTGTGAAATATTACTCAAATTGTACAGGATAAGGTGTTTTTTTCACAATTGAATTTAGAGGATCCTCTTCAAAAATATCAATCCAAATTGATGGTAATTGATGCTTAAACCACGTCATTTGACGTTTCGCAAAGCGCCTTGTGTTTCTTTGAATTTCAAAAACCAAACCTTCTTTATCGATATTTCCATCAAAATAATTTTTAAACTCCTTATATCCAATCGAATGGGTACTGTTATATTCGAATAATTGGGGATTCAGTTTATAAAGACTTTCGACTTCTGCTTCAAGTCCTTTTTCAAACATATGTGCTACACGCTGGTTAATGCGTTCATCAATCTTTTCTTTATTACCCATTAAATAAAAGACATGCGCATCGATTATTTGGGTATCTTTACCCTCTTTATTGAGTTCTTGTCTTGTTTTTCCATGATAGTCATATGAATCCAAAGCTCTCAAAACCCTTTTCCGATTGTTGGGATGAATGGATTTAGCAGTCTCCAAATCTTTTAATAGAAGTTCTTGATATAAGGATTCATTGGATTCAGTTCTCTCTTTTACTTCAATGGTTTCATTTTCAAACCGATAATCGTAGAGAAGCGCTTTAATATAAAGTCCTGTTCCCCCAACAACAATCACGTGCTTATTTCTGGCTTCAATTTCTTGTATCAACCTTCTCGCTTCTTTTTGAAAGACTGCCACATTATAGGTTTCATCTAATTCATACACATCAATTAAATGATGCACAATGCCTTCTCTTTCTTCAAGTGAAGGTTTGGCTGAACCGATATTTAAGTGTTTGTAGACTGCCACGGAATCGGCACTGATGATTTCGGCGTCGATTATTTTAGCGAGTTTAACCGCCGTTTCAGTTTTGCCAGTGGCTGTTTGCCCCGCAATCACAACAATCATCTTAAAAATCCTTTCCACAACTGATCATGGTCAATCAACATAAAGGTTGGACGTCCATGTGGACAATGGTAAGGTTGGTTGGCATTACGTAATTGTTGGACCAAGGTTTCCATAGCTTCTAAAGACATGTATTCATTAAATCGAACGGACGAATGACAAGCCAAGGTCGCAATGGCGTTACTTCTAAAATCAGCTTCACGCACGGTCTTATGATCTTCAAGAAAATCTAACACTTTATTGGAAAATTCATCCAATTCATTTTCTTTCATCCATTGCGGTCTTTCACGAACCACAAAACTATCCCCATCCAACACTTCAATTTTTACTTGAAGGGTCTCAAAAGCTTCCTTCACTTCTGCTTCCCTATATATTAGCGCACGGCGTCCTTCTAAAACCAATGGAAAAAGGAGTGGCTGTTGCGGAGATTGTTTATTTAAAAGTTTTTCTTGAAAGTATTCATAACGAACCCGTTCCATGGCAGCATGTTGATCAATGATATAAAGACCCGCATCGCCTTGTGCCAAAATATACTTCCCACTCATTTGAGATAAAACCTTAAGAGGTTCTATTGAACTTGAAGGTGTGGGTTCTGGGTGTATGATTGTTTCTTCCACAAAAACAGGTTCTGGGTGAATGCTTGTTTCTTCCGCAAAAACGGGTTCAACTTCTTTTGAGATTGTTTTTTCAAACTGGATGGGCTTTTCAAATGGCTCAGACTCTAATAGTGCTTCTAGCAAGGTCGTCTGTTCAAAAACAGGTTGCTCGATTCGAATTTTTGGTGCCTGCGTGTCTTTTGTTAAAGCTTTTTCAATTTCACTGGTGATTAACGCAATTAACTCTGGCTCTTTTGACAAGCGAATTTCCCATTTACTGGGATGGACGTTCACATCCACCAATTGCGGATCCACATAAATCTTTATAACACCCATTGGGAAACGATCTTTTGGAATATGTCTACGATACCCTTCCACCACTGCATTTTGGATTTTAAAGTGACGGATCATACGATCGTTAATATATACCCAAAGATGATTGCGATTGGAACGTGTGTGTGCTGGTTGGGCAAGATAGGATTGTACTTTAAAGTCATAATTCTCTACCTTCAATTCAATCATATTTTCAGATGCACTTTTTCCAAAGACACGATAAAAAACATCCAAGAGGTTGGAACCAAAGGATTTAAATACCACCTTGCCATCATCTTCAAGAGAAAACCGAATATGAGGATGTCCCATCGCAAATTTTTGAACAATGTCCAACACAATGGAAGCTTCATATCTTGGATTCTTAATATATTTCAAACGGGCAGGTACTTTTGAGAATAAATGAGAAACTTTGATGCTGGTACCCTTGTTTCGCGCAAAGACCTCTAATGAGGTTGTCTCACCATTATCAATCACAATTTCATAGCTCTCATTACCATTATTTGAATTCATTTTCACTTCAGAAACAGATGCGATTGAAGGCAAGGCTTCACCTCTAAATCCAAAGGTATGAATGTGATTTAAGTCCTTTACTTTATGGATTTTACTGGTCGAATGACGTTTAAAAGCGTTCTGTAAATCTTCTTTAGACATCCCTTCTCCATTATCAATCACAGAAATAGCAGTCATGCCACCTTCTTCAATGATAATTTGAATATCGTCTGCTTTGGCATCCAATGCGTTTTCAATGAGTTCCTTCACAATACCAGAAGGTCTTTCTACCACCTCACCTGCCGCAATCATATTGGCAAGCTGTGTATCCATAATTTGAATTTTACTCATCTATATCACCCAACTTTCGTTTAATATCTCCAAGCACCAAGAGTGCTTCAAGCGGTGTCATTTGGTTGATGTCAACTTTATCCAAGCGCTCTTTAATCAAAGTATAGCCCTGTGGCTCAACTTCAATCACAATGGACTCCATATCAATATTTAAATTATCTTTTTGAGCTTCTAGAATCATCAGGTTTTGGTTCGCACGATCTATGACCGATTTGGGCAAGTGGGCCAGTCTTGCGACATTGATACCATATGATTTATTGGCACGTCCTTCAATGACACGATATAAAAATGTCACATGATCATCTTCCTCATGGACTTCAACATGAATATTTTTAATCCCTGGATGCATTGTTTCCAGACTGGTGAGTTCATGGTAATGGGTTGAGAAAATGGTATTACATCCCACTGTATGTAACATGTATTCCAAAATAGATTGGGCCAGGGCCATACCATCATAAGTGGATGTTCCACGTCCAATCTCATCAAACAAGACCAAGGAATTCTTTGTGGCTAAAGCAATCGCACGTTGGGCTTCCACCATTTCTATCATAAAAGTAGATTGGCCCATCATAATATCGTCACTGGCACCCATCCGGGTAAAGATTTGGTCGACAAGTGGTAAGTTAGCGTAAGTTGCTGGCACGTAACAGCCCATTTGGGCCATAATAACATTGATGGCCACCATTCTCATATAAGTACTCTTACCACCCATATTCGGACCGGTAAGAATGAGTAAACGACTGTTTTTATCCATCTCACAATCACTCGAAATATATTGGTGTGACTTCAGTTCACTTTCCAGTACTGCATGGCGTCCTTCTTTTAAGTCCAATTTATGGTCATGATTGAAGATGGGTTTCACATAACCGGATAAAGAAGAAACTTCTGAAAGTGAAAGGAGCACATCTAATTTCGCAATGGCATCCCCTATTTTATGAATTTGATGGACATATAACATTATATATTCCGTATATTTCTTGAGGAGGGCTTGTTCAATTTCTAGGATACGTTCGCCTGCTTCCAATACTTTCGTTTCATAACTCTGGAGTTCTTCAGAAATATAACGTTCCGCATTGGTCAGAGTTTGACGTCTGACATAACCAAAAGAATCTTGAACATTCTCAACTTGTCCCTTGGTGATTTCAATATAGTATCCAAAGGCCCGTGTATACCCCACACGCAAATTCTTAATACCGGTGATTTCTCTTTGTTTTTCTTCATAATTTAGTAACCACTGTTTACCATCTTTGGTGAGTATGAGCAGTTCATCCAATTCCGTATTGATCCCTTTTTTAAAAGTACGACCATCTTTAAACTGTACGGGTGCATCATCATAAATGGCTTTTTCCAAAGCTTCATAGACTTCAATTAACGGATCTAGAGCATTGATAAAACTAAAGTTATCTTGTGCCTTGAGATGACTTTGAATTTCTTTGAATTTCAAGAGCGTTTGTTTGAGTCGCACAAAGTCTTGTGCATTATTTTTATCGGTAGAAACACGTGCCACCACCCGGTGGATATCATAGGTTTCTTTTAATATATCTTTTAGAGTATCCGCCATTATAAAATTTTGGATGAATACCTCAATTTGATTCTGTGTTTTTATAATATCATCCAAATTAACCATCGGTTGTAGTAAATCATCTTTGAGCTTGCGCGCACCCATGGTGGTCGCTGTTCTATTTAAAAATGAATAAAGCGATAGGTCTTTATTTTGGTCATTCTTAATCAATTCTAGATTGGTAATGGAAGCATAATCCATCTTTAGATAAGATAAGTCATTTAAAACCACCACGTCACCAAAGTGATCTAGAGATCTTTTTTGAGTATACTCTAAGTATCCAAAGAGTTTTCTCAATGCTTGTTGGACCCCTGCATCTTTATGGTTGAGGGTTTCATTGAAAGTTTCAACATAGGAAACATGAATATTCGTAGTTTCTTGAATGCGTTCTTTTAAATCAATAGAAAAAGTTGCGTCAACGACCAACTCAGAAACTTCAAACTGTTCCAAAGTTTTTAATATTTCTAAGTCGTCATTCATGATTCTTAGTGCTCTTAGGGTTCCAGCTACGATATCTCCAAAGACCAAGGTTGCATACACCAAATCACTGTGAATGGCTGCAATTTCTTTGGTTTCAATTTCCTCATGTTCGATATAGGTTCCCGGTGTAATAATCTCAACAACTTCACGCTTTACCAAACCTTTGGCTTCTTTTGGATCTTCTGTTTGTTCGACGATGGCAACCTTATATCCATGATTGATTAGTTTTTGAATATAGGACTTTGCAGCATGGTGGGGAACCCCAGCCATGGGTACTTTTTGGTTATTACCGGCACTGCGTGCTGTCAACACCAAATCCAATACTTTAGAAGCTGTTTTCGCATCTTCCATAAAGAGTTCATAGAAGTCGCCCAAGCGATAAAACACTAAGGCGTCCTTAGTGTTTTCTTTGATATCCAAGTATTGACGCATCATCGGCGTCAGTGCTTCTTTATTGATCATCTTCATCCATCCTCATTAATTCACTACGATGCAAATGCAGACGTTTGTTGATGTCTTTTTGAATCATAAACGAACCTGCCCCATAGTGCAAAATATAACCTTCACGTGTTTGCACAATTTTTGTAACACCTTGACGGTGTAATCCTGCAGGGTTGATATTATCTTCATCTCTCAGTAATACATGAACCTTGGTTGGCGTACTTGAAATGGTTTCAATGTTATCCAAGCCACCCAGACGTTCAATGAAGTCAGTGACTTCGTCATCCTTGGTTCCCACATTTAACATATCTATGGCGATATTGTTGAAGTAAAACTTAATCACATAGAAATAAACAAAGAAGACCAATACGCCAAACAGAATTAATTGTAAAATTTGTTGGTTGATAATACTGTTTCGAGATAAACCAATTAAATCTATGATATTACCCGGTGTGGCAGCATTTAAAATTCCCATATATGAGAAGCCAAGGGTCGTTGAAATTCCCAAAAGCATGGCTGAAATAAAACCAACCATGAAAATATGGAAAATATAAAGAATAGGAGTACTCAACAACATTAAGACTTCCAATGGATACCATACACCACTGAGTAAGGAAAGCATTGTCCCTATAAACACAGTAACTAAGGATCTTCTAAATTTCTTTTTATCAGATACAGTGGTTGCCAGTGCAGCGAGATAAGCAGGGGCTGCAAAGATATTTAAAATGTAATAAACGGTTGTAAATCGTCCTGTGCTTCCAATTCCCAATACTGCAATACTTTCTGAAAGTTGGGCTGCCCATATATTGACATCCCCAATATAGGTAATGTTGGCTAAGGAATTCCAAGTACCTCCCAATGAACCAAACCACATTTCGTTTCTGACTACGTTATGGAAACCAAAAATTTGTAAAATACGTTCAAATCCAGAGTATGCAAATAAACTCATCGGATTTCCGATATCGGAGGCCACAAAGTTTAAGACCCCATAAATACCTTGTGAGATGTAAGGTAAAACCCAAGCAAAGATGAGTCCAAAAACAACCGCATACGAAACGCACTTAATCAAGCGCACCGTATCTCTATCAATCACTTTGGCATAGTTTGTATTTTTGGCAATCATGGGCTTGGAATATACGCGTTTAACAATTAAATAGATACCGATTAAACCCAGTATTCCCGTATTGGCAATACGATAATCCACACGATTTAAACTGATATTAATAAAGGGCATGTACATGTTGGCTGGCATATTTTTAGGGCCAAAGAACATAACCATGATTATAAACATTAAATATGATATAATGCCAACGACTACTATGTTTTTCTCTTCTGTTCTGGTGTACAGTAATTTCACAAAAACAAAGTATGGAAAACATGTTAAAATAAGACCACCAGAAACAAGTAAAACATTTGTGATGGTCGTTAATAGAGGATGGGAAAACCTGCTAAACAGATCGTTGATAAAGGGATTACCCAAAATGGTTCCCAAAGCAATCATCCCAAGCGCTACAAAGAGTGACTTAATTGGAAGTAATAATTCTTCATAATAGACTTGTAATTTATTCATAAAGCACCTCTACTATTCATTTATATATTATACACTATTATCAATTTTGATTAAAGGAGTGAACCATGACAAATTGGATGAACGAAAGTAAAAGAACCTTCCATCTCGACTACCTACTTGTTATAATTATCGGATTAAGTGCTTTTGCTGGAATTGTGGGAATTTATCTTTCCTCACCCTTAAACAACTTAGACGACAGCCATAGTGACATTGTGCGTCAACTTATATGGTTTATAATCAGTGGTTCTTTTTCTTTTGTGTTAATTAAGATGGGGGTGGATCGTATCTTTACGATGGCCTATCCAGTCTACTATATATTATTGATTTTATTATTTGGACAAGTGCTTGCGCGCTACGGTGTTTTTAGTACCAGTTTTATTACCCCTGTTAATGGGGCTTATGCTTGGTATCAAATTCCAGGTATTGGATCTTTTCAACCTTCGGAGTTCATGAAAATAACATTAATTTTTATTACCGCAAACATCATTACCAAACACAATAAAGAGAAAGAAGGCATGCTATTCAGTGAAGACTTTGCGCTTATATTTAAAATAGCGCGATATGCTTTGCCACCATTGGCCTTGATTGTGTTACAACCCGATACAGGAATTCCCATTATTATTGTGGTGAGTTTGGCAGTCATGTTCTTTATGTCAGGGGTTCGTAGAGAATGGGTTGTTATTATCGGATCCTTGGTTTCTGTTGTGTTTTTTGGAATTATTTTCCTATATTACAATAATCCAGCCCTTCTTAATAAACTCTTTGGGGGAACCGCTCAAAACTATCGCTTGAATCGTTTCTATGGTTGGCTTGATTTTGAGAAATACGCAAATGACCAGGGGCACCACTTGTACAATGCCATTGCCTCACTGGGTACCGCTGGGTGGTTTGGTCACCCATTAAAAACTGTTATCTTACAGTTCCCTGAATCTCAAACTGACTTTATCTTTGCAGTCCTATCTCAAAACTTTGGATTCATTGGCTCTGCAGCTGTGATTATATTGGCTTTCTCACTGGATTTAAGAATTGCTTGGATTGCTTTAAGTACAGACCTCCAAAGAGAAAAAGTCTTACTGATTGGGGTCTTGGGAATGCTTATCTTCCAACACTTCCAAAATATTGGGATGGTAATTGGTATCTTGCCCATTACCGGGATTACCCTTCCCTTTGTCTCTTATGGTGGTTCTTCAATCTTATCGTATATTATTCCAATATCGGTGGCCTTTCATACTTATAGTGAAATTAAAAATGCACACCAACACTAAAAAAGCTTGTTACCAAGCTTTTTTTGATATAACTATGAAAAATAAAATAGGTAACTTTAATTGTATCTTATTCTACCTAATTTTAAAAGACTATTTTAACATATTTGTAAGGGGTATCATTAAAGGGAATAAGGTTTTGAAAGGAGGGAGATCATGAACGAAGATAAATGCTTGTATTGTGGTTCTGGAGAGTTTAAAGAATACAATCAAGGTCCAGATGCAGTGGTCTTTGAAAAAGATAAAAAAATTTTTAAGTCCAGAAAGAGCCTCAATTATGAAATCTGCACAAAGTGCGGAACAGTCAAAAGAATATATATCAATTTAGAAAGATAGGAGAAAGTTAACGAGTCTATTCGGAGTATGATTTTATCAGCTTTGTCAACAATTCTGATTATTGTTGCGTGATAACACTAAAAAAGCTTGTTACCAAGCTTTTTTTTAAAACAATGCATTTAATTTATCAATATAGGAATAGCCTTTAAAGTGCACAAAGCGCATTTTCTTTGCGTTGTGTTTCACGACAATCTTATGAATGTTCTCCAAATGAATATGAAGGTGGTCATAACACAGTAGAGCATGATCGAAATTATCATATTCCATAGTAATCACAGTCTCAGGGTCTAAAATAAGCGGGGCATCTAATGAACGCGCATGGCGATGATGAATACCGGAAATTTCAGTTAACTGTAATAAATCCAAGCCTTGGTAAATTACAGCCCCCCCAATTGAGCGATTATAGGCTGTTGAACCATATTGCCCAGACACACATAAGCCATTGCCTCTGAACAATTCGAAGTATTGATTGTTCAGATAAACATTGATATGTTGCGTTTTCACAATATTTTCAACTCTAATTTCATTGAGTGCATGAAGGGTCATCACTTCATCTTGGCGATAGCACTTCGCTTCTAGGATTCTTTTTTCTTCAATGATATATTCATTGTTTTCTATATCTTTATAAAACTGATCAATCTCTGCCATGACATAGTCTGCAGAAAAGCCCAAAGTACCTGTGTGGATGCCTACAAAAGCCACTTCATCAATGATATCCATATAATGGTGAAAGGCATGTAAAAGCGTTCCGTCTCCACCCACTGTAATCACAAGTTCCGGGTTAACGGGGTCAAAGATTTTTCCCATTTCAATCAATCTGTTTTTAATCTGGGAACAATTTTCTTCTGAAAAAGTGTCGCCTCGATGGACTAAAGTAAATCTTTTCATAGCACCAACCTCTTTTAACCATTGTATCATATTTTAATTTATTGTATCATTGTCATATGGAAAAACATTTAGAAATAGAATATAAAACAAGAATTAATCCGGAAGATCAACATATAATCTTTGATTACTTCCCTTTCTCTGAACCTATTTTTCAAGAGAACCGTTATTACGATACAGAAAATCAAGATTTATTTAAGAAAGGCATTATGTGTCGTACGCGTAAAATAAAGGATCATGTTGTATTAACTGTTAAGGTACCCCAGGACTTTGGTATCATGGAGTATGAAGCCACGGTTGTTGGAACCATTCATGACTGTGGAAATGTTCAAATAGTTTTGGATGAATTTAATCTAAAAGGCAGCGATCTAGTTGAAATTACTTTTAGTAATACAGTTCGCTATGAATATAAAGATGCGTTTGGAACGTGGTGCTTGGATATTACTCAATTTGAACATCATCGTGATTTTGAGCTTGAATATGAACTCTATCATGATGAGGACCAAGCAGAGAAGCATTACTATTCCACTTTGAAATCCATTGGTATTGAATTTGAAGAAATCGATCCTAAATTTGTTCGAGCTCTAAATTCAAAAGATTTAAAAGATGTACCATCTTCGAATCAAGATTAAGATTGGTTATTAAAACATATTGCGTTTTGTCATAATCGATACTGGCCTTTAATAACGTATAGATTCCAATTATTGCATTGAATTGACTGCGTTTTGTTAGGGGTAGATATATGATAAGATTGCTATTTTCAAAACTATAATATATATTATGGTGCGCCACACTCTTTGTGTGGTTTTTTAATAATCTGATTTGTTCTTTATCATATTCAACATCTATAAGCATCATCTGATTTCTCAAGGCTTGATGTTCCCGGTCTTTATCCATCTCATAATCAAAGACTTCAGGATTTTGGGACATCATCCAAAGATCCATACCCACTTTGCTTGCAATATCAATCAACTCATTTGAAGCATCTCTGCCTTCTTTTTCTATATACGTAAAAGATTCTAGTCGTTCATTCAATGCAATACCGATTTCACTTAAAAAGATTGGGTGTTGAAAGAAAATTACATCCTCCAATAAGATGGTTTGAATCTGAGCTGGCAAACGATGATCATTTTTTCTATAATATCGCACTGAATCTTGAAAGTTTTTATAGGTGTTATATCCAGTCGCTGTTTTATAGGTTTTCCATGTTTGGCTGATTGATAGATTTTTAATAGATGCGCATCTTCCATATCCTACCAACCCTTTTTCGTTGGTATGGGGATGACGTTCTCTTCGATCAATAAAGAAAAATAAATCGCCTTGAGAAAAACGCGCAAAGTCTTTTAAACTAAAACGCCAAAAAGCCATCGTTTGGTTTCCTTTTAAACGATGGTAATCCAACATATTGGTATCAGTAAGATAGGCGATTGAACTCATACTACATCTTCTTCCTTCCCTCAAAGGCTTTAAGCAAGGTTAGATCATCCGCATAATCAAGTTGTCCACCAATGGGTAATCCAAAAGCAAGACGGGTTATCTGGGCAAAATCTCCATATTTTTTGGCGATATAGAGGGCTGTTGTTTCTCCTTCAACAGTCGCATTCAACCCCAAAATAATTTCTGTGTTGTTATGGATAATTCTTTCTTTTAAGGCATTGATATTCAAATCGTCTGGCATAATGCCTTTTCGAGTTGAAATCAAACCCCCTAAAACATGATACAAGCCATGATACTGTCCCGTTCTCTCAATTGAAATGACTTCCTTTGAAGAAGAAACAACGCAAATTTGGTGTGCGTTTCTTGTCTTATCACGACAAACATGACATAAACTATCTTCCGAGATATTATGACATACCTCACATTCACGCACTTTCTCATTCACATCAATCAAAGCCTTGGCGGTATCAATGAAGACTGCTTTATCTAAATCCAACAAATGCAAAACATAACGTTCCGCCGTTTTTCTTCCCACTCCAGGAAGCAACATAAATTGTTCTATTAATTTTTCAATACTATCAGGATACATTTTATGACTCCTTAATTTCAATATTGTCTCCAAATAAGTCGAATAGTTTCATTTCTAATTCGTCTTTTTGTGGTTGTAATTCTGTAATAAAATCTTCTGAGTTTAAAGCATCTGGCAATTCATTTTTAGAACTTAAATCCTTAAACAATTCAATCGCCACTTTAAAATCAGTTTCGGTAGTCGCAAAGATTTGTTTGCCTTTTCCAAAGATCAACTTTGAAAATTCAATTAACCCATATAAATTGGTTTCATCTAAAATTGCCCGAGATTGGGTTTGGTTCTTAGTTGCCACCACCACAAACGCTTCACCGCTCAATACAAGTTGTGTATTGTTTAATAATTTTGCTTCTTTCGCCCAATTTGGATTGGACAAATATGATTTTATATCAGTAAAACTGGTCGCATCTTGATGACGAGACGTCTTATCAGCACTTACCATGAACTGCACGATTTCTTCAATGGATAAATCCAATGTTCCCATACGATTAATAGAAACCACTGCTTCTACAGTTTCAGGTTCTATTGTTTCTTCATCGGGCTCTAAGATCGGCGTCTCTTCAATTGGGTCTGGTTCTAGATCTAAGACTGGGGTTTCCTCAATTGGTTCTTGTTCTAAGATTGGAGTCTCTTCAATCGGTTCTGGTTCCAACTCTAAAACAGGCGTTTCTGGAGTTGAATCAATCACAACTTCTGGCTCCACTTTTTCAACTACCACAGCAGGTTCATTTTTTGTTTCAATGATTACAGTTGGTTTTGAATCTTGAGGTTTAAACTTCTCAAACATCTCAATAAAAGCAATTTCAAGATGTAAGGCTGGGGTGGATGAAAAACGAATCTTTTCATGATAATCCAGTAGTAAGTTAATGAATTCAATTCTTACGTCTCTTGTGAAACGATCACAAAGGGCCGTGATTAATTCAAAATCGTTTTCATCAATATAGGCTTTATTTAAAGTGACTTGATATACCATGCTGTCTTTGATACTTTTTACCAAATCCATCACAAACCGTGATACATCTACGGTTTTCTCCATAATATCATTAAATTGAGTGAGCAAGGATTCAAGGTCTTGACGCGCGATACTTTCAAATAGGTTCATCTTTTCGCTTGGGAGTACCATACCGTTTTGAAGGTAAATGCTCTCTTTTGTGATTGGGCCATCATTAATGATAATGGCTTGTTCAAGGATGGTTAAGGCATTACGCATACCGCCACCTGACAATGAAGCAATCACATCACTGGCACCTTTTTCAATTTGTCTGGATTCCTTGGATACAATGGAATCAATACGATGGGAGATGTCTTTATCATTAATTCTTGAGAAATCAAAGCGTTGACACCTTGAAATAATCGTTGGTAAAACTTTGTGGATTTCCGTTGTAGCAAGAATAAAAACCACATGTTCAGGAGGTTCTTCCAAAGTTTTTAAAAGCGCATTGAAAGCACCCATTGAAAGCATATGGACTTCATCTATAATATATACTTTATATTTACCCACGATTGGCATAAACTTAACACGTTCAATTAAGTTTCTTATTTCTTCTACACCATTATTACTTGCGGCATCGATTTCGACTGTATCAGGATGGTTTCCATGAATTGCTTGTTGGCAGTTATTACATTCACCACAGATAAGCATATTTGGGTTTTCACAATTGATGGCCTTCGCCATCAACTTAGCCATGGTTGTTTTTCCAGTTCCTCTGGGTCCCGTAAATAAATACGCATGCGATATTTTATTCATGGTTATTGCATTTTTTAAAGATTTTACGATTGTCTCTTGCCCAATCACATCTTCAAATGTATTGGGTCTATATTTTCTATATAATGATTGATATGTCATGCTACCACCACCTCTATTCATTATATCACGAGTAACCTTGTTTTATGAACGAATAAATACGCGAATGAAACTTAGTTGAAATTAATTGCTATATCTTCTTGGTGTGGTATTATTTATGTGGTGATTACTTATGAAAAAAAGGAAAAAAATAAATTTTTTAACAATTATTGGATTAATACTCATCCTATCCGGTAGTTCCATTCTAATCGTAGATTATGTATCAAAAATACAAAGAGACAAAACTGCAGAAGACTATAAACAGGATTTTATAGACGGTATCAATGAAGATGATATTGTTAAAAATCCCGACCTTCCCATTGATATAGATGGTATCTTAGAAATTGATGCGATTGAACTGAGTTTACCTGTTTCAACTGACGGTGTTTTCGAGAATCTCTATGATGTTTTGGTTGCTTATTCAGAAGCACCCACACCACCTACTGTTGGAAACTTTTCGATTGCTGGCCATAATGGAAGCTGTGGCGAATTGTGTAAGTTTAAAGATTTATACAAAGTCCAATCAGGTGAAGAAATTCGCTATATCGATCGAGAAAACACTTATGTTTATAAGGTCTATAAAAACCATATCGTTGATAAAGCAGATGTTTGGGTTTTAGATCCAGTTGAAGATAAAACAACCTTAACCTTAATCACATGTCAATATCCTTCTTGGACGCGTCCAGAACGTTTGATTGTACATGCCGAGTTGGTTGATGTAATTCCCAACGCTTAGTTTTGTTATTATAATAACCTATATATATCTTCTTAAATTTAATTAATTAAACCAGACACAATCTTTAAGTCATTAATGTAAAAACCAGGCATCTTTATGATTACCTGGTTTTCTTCATCATGATATGATCAATTCCTGCATCTAGAAACACTGTGCCATAAGCCTTATAGCCACATGATTCGTAGAATGGTATGGCTGTTACCTGGGCACCCAACTGCAATTCATTAAAGCCATTGTTGAACGCATAACGCTCCGCATAAGCCATCAGTTTGGAACCTATTTTATGCTTACGATAGGTCTTATCAACCACAACACGACCTACCTTAATAATATTATCTTTCTTCAAAAGTCTCAGTCCACCTACGACACTATCTTCTTTTAATGCTACGACGTGGACGACATCGTTTCTATTCAATATATCGTATTCATCATACTCAAGATTTGGATCTACTTTTTGTTCGTTCACGAACACTTCATAACGTAGTTTCTTCAATTGTTCAAATTGGGATGTATCATTTACTTCTCTAATATTTATATGTTGTTTTCTTTTTTCTTTAAAAAATTCTGTCATTAAATTGGCACATTCTTTTTCTAAAACGCCACCTTGTATCTCTACATGATGATTGAGTGCTTTAATATCGTTTAAATTGGCGATAGAACCAAATGCACCGCCTTTTTCATCATAAGCGCCAAAGACTACTTTCTTAATTCTAGAACTCATAATGGAACCCGCACACATGACACAAGGCTCTAATGTTACATACAAAGTACATTCATTGAGTTGCCATGTTTTTAGCTTTTTGTTTGCGATATCGATGACTAAGTTTTCGGCATGTGCTAAAGAGGATTGATTTGTTTCTCTTAGATTGTGCGCTTTTGCGATTACTTCGTCTTGGTATACAATAACTGCACCCACAGGTACTTCGTCAATCGCATAGGCTTTTTTTGCTTCTTCTAAAGCAATTCTCATGTATTGTTCCATATCGATTCTCCTATAAAAAAGACCACTACACACAATAGAGCTTAAGTAAGGCTGCTGTATTCCTACCCTGACCTGATTATTAAGATAATGTTGTAGTGGCAATGTCTATTATACATAATTATTGATTTCTTTGCAATGTTTCACGTGAAACATTATAATGAATCCAGGAGGTAATTATGATTAAAATATTTGCTACAGATATGGATCATACATTTTTAGATGACAACTCACAACTACCTGAAAATGTTCAAGATCTTATCGATGAAATAAACGCATCAGGAAGTATGTTTATTGCTGCGAGTGGACGCACTTTAACAAACTTACAATATAAATACCAAGATGTAAAAGGTGATATCAGCTTTATATCAGACAACGGTGCCATTCTTTATCATAAAGAAGAGATCATATATATTAATAGTATTAAAGAAGCAGATGTGGTTGATACCATTACTAAATTCAGAAAAATGAAAGATGCTACGATAGTAGTCATCACACCAACAATGTCTTATGTAGATAGTGTTCATGACAGTCACCATGACTTTTTATATGAATACTATAACCAAATCAAAATTGTAGATGATATTATGGATTATACTAAAGATGTCATCAAGATTACGACACTCAGTCCCACCCACAGTCATGAAAACTATTTGAATCATGTTGAAAACAAACTCAGTGATAATGTTTATGGTGTTGAGGCAGGTTCAGTTTGGATTGATGTGATGAATGTTGGTATATCAAAAGCAGTTGCCCTACAAAAAATTATGGATATGTATCATATCGATCGTGATGAAGTGGTTGCTTTTGGAGATTACTATAATGATTTGGAAATGATTAAACTGGCCAAGTATGGCTATGCTGTAGAGAATGCTCCAGATGATATTAAAAAAGCGGCTTATGGTGTCATAGGCACCAACAACTCAGGCGCCGTTTATCTTAAAATTAAAGAACACTTGAAAAAAGAGTACAGATAATTTCTGCACTCTTTTTATATACTATTTAATCTTTTCTATTTTATCTTTGAATCCCATATAAGGTCTTAAGGGTTCTGGTATATGAACCGATCCATCCGCTTGTAGATTGTTTTCTAAAAACGCAATCAACATACGAGGCGGTGCCACAACTGTATTGTTTAAGGTGTGTGCATATACACGACCTGCTTCTGTATTCACACGAATTTTTAATCTACGTGCTTGAGCATCGGTTAAGTTTGAACAACTCCCCACCTCAAAGAAGGTTTTTTGTCGGGGTGAATAAGCTTCAATATCCACACCCTTGTGTTTTAAATCTGCCAAATCCCCTGAACATGATTCCAAGACTCTAATTGGAATTTCTAGTGACTTAAAGAAATCGACTGAGTTTTGAATCAGCTCCTCAAACAAGACTTTACTTTCTTCTGGCTTACAGACAATTACCATTTCTTGTTTCTCAAATTGGTGAATTCTATAGACACCACGTTCTTCTATACCGTGGGCACCCACTTCTTTTCTAAAACAAGGTGAATATGAAGTCAATCTATGGGGCAATTCTTTTTCATCCAGAATGGTATCAATGTATTTACCAATCATTGAGTGTTCACTGGTCCCAATTAGGTAGAGATCTTCTCCTTCGATTTTATACATCATGTCATTCATTTCTTGAAAACTCATCACACCGCTCACGACTGTTTCACGAATCATGAAGGGTGGAATCACGTAGTCATAGTCTCGATCAATCATAAAATCTCTTGCGTATGCTGTAACAGCAGAGTGAAGTCTGGCAATATCTTTTTGAAGGTAATAAAAACCATGACCACTTGTTTTTCGAGCACTTTCCAAATCAATACCACCGAAAGATTCCATAATATCGACATGGTATGGTACTTCAAAGTCTTTTTCAATAATTTCTCCAACACGGTATAGTTCTACGTTTTCTGAATCATCCTTACCGATTGGAACATCATCCGCAATAATATTTGGGATTTGTTTAACCAACACTTGAATCTTATCAAAGAGTGGACCTTCTTTTTCTTTGTTTTCTAACAATTCTTTAGCAAGTTCTTGAACTTGTTGTTTAACAACTTCTGCTTCTTCTGGTTTCTTTTGACCCATGAGTTGACCAATTTGTTTTGACAAAGCATTTCTCTGGCCACGTAATTCATCGGCTCTTGTTTTAGTTGCGCGGTATTCTGTATCAAGTTCAATAATTTCATCTACCATTTGAATCTTATGATCTTGAAACTTCTTCCTTAAATTTTCTTTAATAATACTTGGGTTTTCTCTAAATAAAGTAATATCTAACATACTTTCCTCCTTGAAAATAAAAAAACACCATTTAGGGACGAATGATTCGTGGTGCCACCCTACTTCAAATGTTTCACGTGAAACATTCCTCAAAACAAATAACGGTTGTTGCCGATAATCTCCAGGGTGGAATACTATCAATCATAATCATGTTTCTCACCATCCAACATGTCTCTGATATTACAATATGATATTAGGCCCTTTCACTGATTTGAATATATTATAGACTTTAAAACTTTTAGTGTCAATTATACTTTAGATTTATATCAGTTCAAAAAACTTCGCACAAAATGTAACCGATTTCACTATGTTTGTTTTAAGAATAATATTTTGACTGTTTTCTTTGATTGAATTTAAATTTTTTCAAAAAACGAAGAACACTTCACCAATTCAGAGTTAGAAAGTATGGTATTCTTTATGTGGAAATCTTGTAAAATAATATCCTCAACTTGCATTGGTTAAATATTACTATCAAGATTTTTTCTGTTTTAAATTGTATCAAGTACAGTTGAAGAAAAAACGTGGTTTATCACGAGAAGATTATATAGTCAGGTCTTTTATATACGAATATTTTTGCAAATGAGCGTTCTATAAAAAATATTTAACCAACAAAAAAGCCACTGAATAGTGGCTTTTCGATTGTTTTTGTAACTTTTAAAATAATGCCTTATTTTTCGTCATTTTCAATTTCTTCTGCATCTTCTTCTGTTTCTCGCATGATTGCGACAGAGGATACAAAATTATCATCTCTGACATTGATCACGCGAACGCCCATGGCATTTCTTCCATAGACACCGACGTCTTCAACGTTAATTCTGATGACGGTTCCATCACTGGTAATGATCAAGGCTTCCTCGTTGCCGTTCACAGCTCTGAGTGAAACAAGGTTTCCATTTTTCTCAGTGATGTTAATGGTGATGACACCTTTGGCACCCCGTTTGGTTAATCTGTACTCAGAAATCTTTGTACGCTTACCATAACCTTTTTCTGTGATGGCCAATACGTATTCACCTTCACGGTCAGTGGCAACCCCTACGACTTCAGATCCATCAACATTGAATCCACGAACACCACTTGCACTTCGTCCCATGACACGAACATCGTTTTCATGGAATCTTACAGCTTTTCCGTTTTTACCTGCGATTAAGATTTCATTATTGCCGGTTGTTTCACGTACCGCAATCATCTCATCATCTTCTTTTAAAGTAATGGCGATTTTTCCGGTTTGACGAATGGATTCAAATTCTGAAAGTTCAACACGTTTTACAATTCCCTGTTTTGTAACAAAGAAGGCATACTTACTTTCAGTATTGTCTTGTCTTACAGCAACTAAAGTATTGATTGTTTCGTTTTCATTGAGTGTGACAAGGTTTACAATTGGAATACCACGACCTGTTCTGCTTGCTTTAGGGATATTGAATCCTCTAATTCTAAAGACACGTCCTGTATTGGTAAAGCAGAGTAGGTGGTCATGTGTGGACATGGCTACAAATTGATCAACAAAGTCTTCATCATAAGTTGCCATTCCTTTAACGCCCCGTCCTCCTCTATTTTGGACTTGGAATTCTTCAATGGATGTCCGTTTGATATAACCGTTATGGGTCATTGCTACAACAATATCTTCAACTGGGATTAAATCTTCATCATCCATATCGATATCTGCTTCAATGATTTCTGAACGACGTTCGTCCCCATATTTTTCATTAATTTCTGTCAGTTCTTCTTTAATAATATCCAAAACACGATCATAATTTGCAAGAATATCTTTTAAATCCGCAATTAAGATTTGAAGTTCATTATATTCTGATTCGAGTTTTTCTCTTTCAAGACCTGAGAGTCTTCGCAATGCCATATCTAGAATTGATTTACATTGTTTTTCTGTTAAACCAAAACGGTCTATAAATTTTGCGGTGATTTCAGCATCATCACGAGAAGCACGAATAATACGAATAATTTCATCAATATTATCAAGAGCAATTAAGAGCCCTTCTAAGATATGTGATCTGTTTTCTGCTCTGGCTAAATCGAATTGGGTTCTACGAGTAATGATTTCAACTTGGTGGTCGATATAGTGTTCTAAGACTTCTAAAACACCCATCCTCTTGGGTTCATTATTCACAAGGGCCAATAGGTTTACACCAAAGGATGATTGTAAAGCAGTCATTCTATAAAGTTGATTTAAAATGACATCCGGTTGCACATCTCTTCTCAATTCAATAACAATTCGAATTCCATCTCTATTGGATTCATCTCTTAAGTCAACAATACCTTCAATCGCTTTTTCACGCACCAAACTGGCAATTTTTTCAATCATTCGGGCTTTATTAACCAAATAGGGTATTTCTTTAACGATGATTTTAAATTTACCGCCGCCCATATCTTCAGTTACAACTTTTGAACGCATCACAATGGATCCACGTCCTGTTTCATAAGCTGATTTAATACCGGCACGACCAATAATATAAGCACCGGTTGGGAAGTCTGGACCAAATAGATAGTTATCCATAATTTCTTTAACTGTAATTTCTGGATTATCCATATAGGCAATTAAAGCATTGATGACTTCACGTAAGTTATGGGGTGGAATATTGGTAGCCATCCCTACCGCAATACCTGAAGTTCCATTAACCAAAAGGTTGGGGAACTTAGCAGGCATGACAATCGGTTCTTGTTCTTCTTCAGAGTAGTTGAGTTGAAAATCTACGGTTTCTTTACGAATATCACGTAAAATTTCCATGGCGAGTTTTGACATACGGGCTTCCGTATAACGCATGGCCGCAGCCCCATCTCCATCAATGGAACCAAAGTTACCATGTCCATCGACTAAAGGATAACGATAAGAGAAATCCTGAGCCATTCTAACCATGGCATCATAAACAGAAGAGTCACCATGAGGGTGATACTTACCTAATACATCCCCGACAATACGGGCTGATTTCTTATAAGCTTTGTCTGCTGTAATCCCCAAATCAAACATGGAGTATAGAATTCTTCTATGAACGGGTTTTAAGCCATCTCTTACATCGGGTAATGCACGTGAGACAATAACGGACATGGAGTAAGAAAGGAAGGATTTACGCATTTCTTCTGTAATATTTACTGTTTTAATATTTCCCATTGCTTCCTCCTAATAATCTAAGTCCGTTGCGAACTGGGCATTGTCTAAAATGAAATCACGTCTTGGTTCTACTTCATCACCCATTAGGGTAGTGAAAATTTCATCCGCAGTAATTGCATCTTCAATTTCTACTTGAATTAAAATACGTTGTTCTGGATTCATGGTTGTATCCCATAGTTGATCGGCATTCATTTCCCCAAGACCCTTATAACGTTGAATGGTGGATCTTTCACCAAATTCTGCTTTTTGTTCTTCAAGTTCTTCGTCTGAATATGCGTAGGCAATTTTATTACCACGCGATATTTTATAAAGTGGTGGTTGTGCAATGTAAATATGTCCATTTTCAATAAGAGGTCTTAAGAAACGATAGAAGAACGTTAACAATAAAGTTCTAATATGGGCTCCATCGACGTCAGCATCTGTCATGATTACGATCTTATGATAACGGAGTTTATTTAAATCCATTTCATCCGCAATACCGGTTCCAAAGGCTGTTAACATAGAACGGATTTCGTTATTATCAAAAATTCTATGGAGTCTTGCTTTTTCAACGTTAAGAATTTTACCTCTTAAGGGTAAGATTGCTTGAATGCGAGAATCACGACCTTGTTTTGCCGTTCCACCCGCGGAATCCCCCTCCACTATAAATACTTCACATTCTTCAGCGTTTCTACTTGAACAGTCTGCGAGTTTACCTGGCAATGAAGAAATTTCAAGTGCACCTTTTCGTCTTGTAAGTTCACGTGCTTTTTTAGCAGCAACACGTGCCTTAGATGCTACGATTGCCTTATTAACAATGATTTTAGCATCATCTGGATGTTCCATGAGGAATCTTTCGAAAATTTCGCCAAAGACGCCAGAAACAACTTTACGGACCTCTGAGTTCCCCAATTTTGTTTTGGTTTGTCCTTCATATTGAGGATCAGGGTGTTTAACAGATAAAACAGCTGTCAATCCTTCCCTAACATCATCCCCTTGGAAGTTCTCGTCTTCTTTTTTGATCATGCCTTTATCTCTAGCATAATTGTTAATGATACGGTTTAAAGCAAGACGGAAACCATCTTCATGGGTTCCCCCTTCTTGGGTATTGATGTTATTACAGAAAGAATATAATCCGGTTGAAAAACCATCATTATATTGCACTGCAATCTCAACGATAATACCATCTTCTTCACCTTCTCCATAAAGAATGTCTTCATGAATGGGTGCTTTATTTTTATTAATATAAGCAACATATTCCTTTAATCCACCATGATACAAAAAGGTTTCAGATGAATCGATGCGGTTATCATTAAAGTTAATCTTGATTCCTTTATTTAAGAAAGCCAATTGACGTAAACGATCTCTTAAAGCTTCATGAACATAGTTAATACCTTCTTTAAAAACCAAAATATCAGCCATAAAACGAATGGTTGTTCCAGTTTTATCCGTATCACCCACAACTTCAAGGGGTACAGCAACCTGGCCACCATTTTCAAATCTTAAGAAGTGCTTATGACCTTCACGATAAACTTCAACTTCCATCCATTCACTCAATGCATTTACAACTGAACCCCCAACACCGTGAAGTCCGCCCGATACTTTATAAGCACCGCCCCCAAACTTACCTCCAGCATGGAGTACAGTATAAATTGTTTCAGCAGTTGATTTTCCAGTCTTCTCATGAATTCCAACCGGAACACCACGACCATTATCAATGACTTCTACAACGTTATCCTTTGAAATATTAACTGTAATTTCATCCGCATAACCAGCAAGGGCCTCATCAATTGAGTTATCAACGATTTCCCAAACTAAATGGTGCAAACCGCGGGCAGAAGTAGTACCAATATACATCCCAGGACGTTTTCTAACGGCTTCTAACCCTTCCAGAACCTCAATATCTGACGATGTATATGAATGCATTACTTTATCATTTTCATTCATAAATAACTCCTCCTTCGTCTTTTTGTATTTTAAATATACGTTTGTCTTTATTTGTTTCTATAAAATTTAAATCAGTGGTTGTAATGAATACTTGAATACTTGGATCCAGTAAAGCGAGTACAGCCTTCCTTTTTTCATAATCTAATTCTGAGAATAAATCATCCATACAAAAGATTGGAATAATTTGATTCTCTTGAATCAACCAGTTTAAGATTGCGATTTTAAATGCAATCATCAATAACCTTTTTTGGCCTTGAGATAAAATATTAACCACAGGAATCTGATCAATTTTAAAGATATAATCATCTCTATGAATTCCAACATGGGTTAATTTAAATTCTTTATCTCTTCGTAAACTATCTTTCATCTTCTTTTTAAGTGCATCTTGATAATCTGATTCACTTAAATCAATGGACGCTTGATAATCAATCACGAGATTCCAATACATATCGGTCAGATGATTAAAGGTTGCTTGCGTTCTTTTTGTGATTTTTTCAATAAAAGCAGCTCTTTCTTTAATGATATCAACCGATAAATCAATTAAGTTTTCATCAATGACTTCTAAATAAAGATCATCTTTTTCATTATTTTTAAGAAATGCATTACGATCTGCAATCAACTGATTCACAACCGATAGCTTTCTTAAATAATCATGAGAATGTTTACCCAATTCATAATCAATTTCACGCCTTCTTTTACGCGGAGTTGTCGCAAAGAATTGAAGATCATCTGGATTAAAAAGCACCACATTACAAATTCCAATAAAATCACTGAGCTTTTCAATCACCCTTTGGTTATGGGTTAGATACTTTCCTTTTTCACTCAACACCACTTTAAGATTGTTGTTATTTTCAATAGCGGCTTCAATCATCGCAAAATCTTGCTTTTCCTGAATCAAATAACTATCTTGGTTGACCCTAAAACTGCGGCCACTGGATAGATAAACAATGGATTCAAGAATATTGGTCTTACCAACGCCATTTTCCCCCACAAATATATTAAGATGTGGATGAAAATCAAAATGAATCCTCGATATATTTCTATATTGTTTAAGTTGTAAAGACTTAATCTTCATCTTCGAGTATCAATTCATAAATATTGCCGTTGATTTCAACGACATCATTTTCAAATAATTTACGGCCACGACGGTTTTCTTTTTCGCCATTTACAGTAATTGAAAACTCATCCATTCTCAATTTGGCTTCACCACCTGAACTCACATAATCTTGAAACTTCAAGAACTGCCCCAAAGTCATAATAAACTCTTTTTTATCCATTTCTATCACCTTAAATCACTTCTACATTATAGCATATTTCCACAGAAAAAGCCATTTTTAAGGCGATGAGAGACAATTAACTAAAATTGGACCCAAATACCATAAAATGGCTTTTATTCAAAATATCAATTAAAAACAACGAATTAGACAAAATGTCTAAAAATCATATTAATCAAAGGTTCTAACAGGAAGTACCAATTGAATCACAGAATCATCATTAGGATTCATCAAAATAAAGGCCTGCATTTCACCTACAAATAAAATTTTAACTTCTTCAGTTCTGAAAGATTGAAGCGCCTCAATCATATAACGACCATTGAAAGCAATCTTAAACTTTCCGCCCTTATAATCAATGGGACTCAAAGTTTCATGAGAAGAACCAATTTCTTGAGATTTAGAAGCAATCACAATTTCATCTGCACTACTTTCAAGTCTAACATTCCAATAGCCATCACTTCTTAAGAAAGAAGAACGATCAATTGAAGAAATCAGATCACCTGAATTTACAACCAATTCATATCCAAACTCACTTGGAATCAAACGATTGACATCAGGGAATAAACCATCAACCAAACGAGATTGAATTAAAGTATTATCAATAAAGAATTGTATAATTTTATTAGATACATAAACATCAACATCGATATTTTCATGAATGGTTTTGACAACCTCATTTAAATTAGAAGCCGGTACTGTAATATTAAAGGCATCAACATTACCATTTAATGCATAAGTCTTTTTAGCCAAACGATAAGAGTTTGTTGAAACAGCCGTTAAAACACCTGAATCCAAAATAAAGTTAACACCCGTAAAAATAGGACGATCCTCAGTAGTAGCACACGCAAAGGCCGTTTGACTAATAATCTCTCTCAATTTAAAAGCAGGTAATCTAAAATGTTTATCTGCTTTACGTAAATCAATGTCAGGATAATTAGAAGCATCCATCCCATTAATTTCATATTCAGCATTATTACCACTAATACGCGTTAATGCACCATCTATAATTTCAATATTTACATATAAGCTATCTAATTTTCTAACAGCTTCTATAATGTAACGGGAATCCAAAACAACACTACCATATTTTTCAATTTCTAATTTGGTATCATCATTGGTTTCAATTAATTCTTGAATCGTAATATTAGAATCACTACCCAATAGTAATAATCCATCTTCAGAAGCACTTAACTTAATACCAGATAAAACAGGTAATGGAGAATGAACTGAAGTAGCACGACCAACAGAGTTTAATGACTTAAGTAATACACTTTTATAAATAGAAAATTTCATAGGGCCTCCTGTTTATATATATAATAACTATGTCTTTATTATTATTAGGGCTGTGGATATGTTGATAACACTCAAAACCCCAATGAATACATGTATATTTTAACATATTTGGTGTTGAAAACATAGGGACAAATTTTGTGGAAAGCAAGTTTATAATTTAAGATAATTTGGTTTCTAATTCCTTAATAGCCGATGCCAAAATGTCATCTTTAATAATTCCTTTTTCAATTTTATCACAGGCACTGATGATGGTAGAGTGATCTCTTTTACCAAATTCTTCACCTATTTTATTATAAGGTAAATCCAAATGCTTACGAATCAAATAAATCGCAATATGCCGCGCATTAGAAATGGCTTTGGTTCTAGATTTACCAATCAACTGTGTCACAGTCAATCCATAATAATCAGATACAATCTTTTTAATTGTTTTTGGATTCAAATCAACCGGTGGTGTGAAATCTCCTTTAAATGCATTGACTGCAGTATCCAAAGAAATTTGACCATTACTACTAAATTCTATAGAGAAGAACAACAAACGATTAAGTGCACCCTCTAATTGACGCACATCTTTAGAGAAATGGGTCGCAATATAAGCCAGTGAGTCATCAGAGAAGAGATTTTCATCCAAACTCTGGTTACGAATCTTCATATATAAAATTGCCAAAGCAGTCTCAAACTCAGGTGAATCAACTCCCACAGATAAACCACTTGAGAAGCGAGAAATCAAACGATCTTCCAAACCCTTAATATCGGTAGGTAAACGATCAGATGTAATAACAATTTGTTTCTTATTATTGACCAATTCATTGAAGATATGGAAGAAAATCTCATGAGACTTCTCCTTACCCGCAATAAATTGAATATCATCAATCAACAATACATCCAAATTATTCATCTCATCTTTAAAATTTTCAATGGTTCCATTACTAATTGAATTTGCGACATGACGCACAAAATCAGAAGAAGATATATATAATACATTGGCATCCGGATTATTCTTCTTCACAAAGTTCCCGATTGCATGCAAAAGATGGGTTTTACCCAACCCCGAATTACCATATATAAATAAGGGTGTAAAAAATTGCCCCGGTCTATAAGCACAACCCAAAGAAGCAGAATGGACTTCCTTATTACTTGAACCTACGACGAAGTTATCAAAAGTTTGTGATTCATTGACACCATCCGTTTTAATCACAACAGGTTTTACAGGTTGAACATAAGAAGCAGGGATGACTTGTCCTTTATTTTTAATTACGATTTCACACTCAATATTATCAACGTTTAAAATTCTGGATAAATTTGAGGCAATAAAATTAACCTCGTTGTCCAGGACCAGTTTTTGAAATGAAGTTGTGACCGTTATCATGGCTTTTTTGTCGTTCAAATTGGCAAGTTCCGTATTATCAAAATACGTATTGTAAATCACATCGTCAAAGTGTTCAGATTTTTTGACTAGGTGCTTTACTTGCTGCCAAAGATCGTCTAGAAATATGTTTGCAGTAGTCATAATAACCCCCTTTGTTAACACATAATAACAAATAAACAAGCCC
>WPCK01153790.1_pt1 | contig 27010 bp, 27 predicted proteins | sample 5399851 | NCBI WGS metagenome assembly WPCK01 (sample SAMN12869471, study PRJNA574797) | sludge metagenome | isolation source: wastewater treatment of pH11 | place: China:Beijing | collected 2019-05-20 | reverse complement strand
TTTATTTGTCTCATTATTGATTTAAGTAATCGTGAAATTATTGGATATTCAAGTGGTCCAAATAAAGATGCATCACTTGTCCTACAGGCATTTTCAAAAATAGATGCATCACTGCATGCGATTAACATCTTCCACTCAGATCGCGGTAATGAGTTTAAAAACAATGCTCTAGATGAACTCCTAAAGACATTCAATATTGAAAGATCATTAAGCAATAAAGGAAGCCCATATGCTAACGCGGTAGCAGAAGCAGGATTTAAAATTGTCAAAACAGAATTCGCATTCAATAGAGTATTTAATAGCCAAGTAGAATTGTCATTAGAATTATTTGATTACGTCAATTGGTACAATACATTTAGAATTCATGGGTCCCTAAATTATCAGACTCCCGTTCAATATAGATTAAATAGTAGACCTTAACTTAATGGTCCGAAAAAGTGTTGACAATCCACAACTGTAAAACTTATGATACATGTTACTACCATATAGGGAAGATTATAGAGAGAAGATGCAAGCCAAATATTCCCTTTTAATGTATAACCCCAAAAGATAACTCCTCCAATTGTATGGGAGGCAAGCCTTAAGATATCAGCAACAATTACGCCAATAGGTAATGATATCTTATTTAATTTAACGTCTGGAATTAAACTAACAAATGCATAGAAACTAAAAGGAATAACATAGTCAGCTAAAAACTGAAAGATATTTAAGAAGTATGGAGGTTTAATCAAAATAAACCTTCCTACTAATGAAAGTATCACTACGAGTAAGCCCTTTTTAGGTTTTAAATGGTAGCCCGCAATAATTAATACTAATGCTGACAAACTCACCTTTCCACCATTTGCCATTTCTAGAATAGGTATCATCGCTGAAACCTTCTCCAATACTAAATATAATGCAATGTACATTGCAATCATTACAATGTCTCTTGTTTTGATCCTCATAAAAAAACACCTCCGTAAAAATCGAGGTGCAAGGAAATTTTGAACTCCCTACGCTAGCTCTACCTAGAACAGGTGATAAGGGTTTACATCTCAACTGTCTCCAGTTCCCCTGTTCATCACAAAACATATTATACCAAGTATTTTCCTTATATCAAATATTATCTTACAGAGTGCGATAAGATATGAGTTCAATTTCTGGGTGTTCTTTTATTTTTTTTGAAAATTCAGAATGGATTAGAAAATCCGTAATATTCATTCGGGCTGCATGCAATGAAGAACCGTAGAATACAGTTGCATCAAGATAGCCTGGATGACACATAACTTCAACTGATTCATAAGTTATAATGTCTTGAATTAAATTATTAAGATAAAAAGTCATTGATCGTTCAAAACGGCAATCGCCCTGATCAAACTCAGTTTCAAAACGATGAACCTTTTTTATATCTTGCGGTAAAGGAAGATTATTTCTTACGGGTAAATTATATTTTCGAGCAAGTCTAATCACCAATTCTTGATTCTTTGGAAATGAATGAACATGATGATGAGAGTCCAAATGTGTCGGAGTTATTCCAGATGCATATACTTTTTTAATTTGTGCATCCCACTCATCATAAAGTTCATCTAAATCATAGTCATTATGATTCGCGAAGTATTCAAGATTCTTAAACGTGTTTTCTTTAGTGACAAGTGTTTTGTGTGTATTCAATAACGGACTGCCGCAAGTTAATGTCAAATGGACACCAATCCCTAAATTAGGATACCGCTTAGAAAGTTCAACCGCATGATCAAAGCCCGGCATATTTGCCATGATTGTAGTTGAAGTTAAAATCCCAAACTCGTGTGCATCGACAATCGCATAATTAACACCTCGGGAATAACCAAAATCATCTGCATTAAAAATTACTTTTCCCATATTTATTCAGTACCTTTCTTACGTAGTTTATTCATTTCTAAGATTGTTTCGATTACAATTTTAGAAGTTCTTAAGAGTACGTCTTGTTCATAGTCATAATCTATAATTGCTTTAGCAAGTGAATTATAGAGATGGTCATAGGAACTCAATTCATAATATTTATCTCCAGTTCGTATGCAAAACGCAGGATCTCCTACTTTTATCCCTTTTAATTCAAAATTTAATTCGCCGCTTTGTCCTTTTATTAATTCATATTCCTCATCAATAAAGACCGATTCAACTTTAATAGGCGCCTTAGTTATCGTTTGTAACATTTCAACTAAATGGATACCGTAGAAGAAGTATCCCTCAATATCTTCAACAAAAGAAAGAGGCCCTTCAATAAAGAGTGGTTCAGATGTTTTAACTTCCTTTACAAAATCACAGAACCGAAGACCTGAACTGCTCATGATCTTTTTTGTTTTCAATTGATTAAAATCTTCAAGTTTATAAAAAATTGGTTTATCGACGAATATTGGTTTTTGATACACAGAAAGTGTATTAATTATTTCTAAGTGAAGGGATGCATCAAGGGTGAGTATACAATAAAAATCTACTGGTTCATGATTCATTAAATCAAGCTCCACTAGATTTACTTTTCCATCAATCATTGCCTCAAAGCGTGGTTGACGCTGATAACTCGCTTCTAGCGAAGTTCGGTATGTTTTATCTACCCAAACTACTTCAACATCTAAATGATTTTGAAATTGTTCAAGGAGGACGGGGGTGTGAAACGTGTCACACCCGATCATGCCAATTTTTATTTTTTTGTTACGTAACTGCGCCATATTTCAAGGTTATCACTTACAAATTTATCATCAGCTAAGAATGGATAGTTACGGTATACTTCATCAATATATTCGCTTTGTCCTTCACTTAAGGAATCTTTATCTAATAAACACCAGTTCCCTTTTAGCAAGCCTTGTCTTGCGAGAACTTCGTTGATACCTGCAATACATCCCTTAAAGTCATTTCTAACATCAAAGAATGCAGCATTCGCATCTGTGATATGAGTTCCTGTTTCTAATAATTCATCATAACCAATTTTAAGTTCTTTATGTTTTTTTATTTCATCGAAAATTTCTACAGATCTTTTTGTCCATACTGCCCAGTGTCCAAGAAGACCTCCGACAATATCCTTAGTCTTATATGAACCATTAACGGTCATTGAGTATGTTGTTAAAAGGTCGGCAACAATATTGTCATCATTCCCTGTATAAAGTGCAATCTCATCAACTCTACTTGATTGTAATACTGCTTTAACTACATCCATCGTTTGATAACGATTAAATGGAGCTGTTTTAAAAGCAACAACATTGTCAATTTCTACAAATTCTTTCCAGAAATCATGAGAGAAAACACGGCCACCTGCAGAGGGTTGTAAATAAAATCCGCATATAGGCATAATATCAGCAATAATTTTGCTACGCTCGATCAGTTCTTCTTCTGTGTAGTCAAAGAGCCCGCCCGTGCTTAGTAAGATTAAATCATAACCAAGTTCTAAAGCAATCTTAGTTTCTTCAACAGCTTGTTCTGTTGGTCCCGAAACTCCAGCCACTTTAATAAAAGGACGATCTAATTTTCGTGCATCAATTTCTTCACTTGCAGCACGCAATACTTTTTCATATAAACCAAATTCACGGATTTCAAATTGAGTTGTATGAACCCCAACCGCAAGCCCCCCGACGCCACTATCAATATAATAGTGTGTTAGTACGCGTTGAGTATATTCATCCCATGAACGATCTTCATTCAAAGCTAATGGATAGGCTGGAATCATTGTTCCATCAAATAATAGTTTTTTTACATCATCTTTTAATTGAACCATTAGTACTTACCTTCTCTTTCTTGGAAATGTGTTGGTTTATCAATCAGTCTACCATCCTGCAAGATCCAAGCACTTACGATTTCTAACATTTCCATAATACTTGTCTTAGGATAACCAAAGAGCTTATGTGACTTAGAAGCATTACTTAAGAGTGCTGTTTGAGCCTCTTCGCCCATAAATTTAACTGGCAAGTCCATCAATTCTCCCAATCGTTCACCAATCCAACGCACTGATAAAGTTTCAGGTCCAGTAATATTTAATATATTCGCAGGTGCTGTTGTATGAAGGAGGCTTCTGATTGCCATTTCACTAACATCTGGTTGCCATATAACATTGACTTGTCCCATACTTAGATCAATTGCATCACCATTTTTTATTGTCTCTGCGAGTTCAATTAGAACACCATAGTGAACATCAATCGCGTAATTTAATCGGAAAATAACAGTTGGAGTATTATTCTTATTCGCAAAGTACTCAAACATTCTTTCGCGTCCTAAACATGATTGAGCATATTCACCAATTGCTTCTGGCATAAACAACTCATCAGGTGCACCTTGACGGACATCCACTAGAGGGTAAACACACCCCGTAGAGAAAGCAATAATATTACTGTCTTTATAGTAATCCGCTACTCGTCCTGGTAGATAGGTATTTAACGCCCAAGTGTGTGCTTCATTTCCAAATGAGCCAAATTTATATCCCACCATAAAAATTACATTTTTTACTTGTGGTAAACTTTTTAAATCTTCCTCATTTAGAAAATCAGCTACGATTGTTTCCATTCCTAAATCTTCATATTTCTTACGTCCCGATAATCCTTCTGAGAAACGGGCGACACCGTATACCTTTTTATTAATACCCACTTCTTTTAATGCATTCATTAATAAAGCTGAAAGATTATATCCAATCTTACCACTCACACCTAAGATGATAATATCGCCGTCAATTTTTTTGACATCTTCAATTAAATCTTGAGAGGGTTTTACAAGTTGCTCTTCAATATATTCTAACGATAACATCTCTTTACCTCACTTCTTATATTAATCGTATTTAAAAATATGACTTAAGTATTTTGCTGCTGGTTGACTCAATGTTTCATATGCTTCTGCAAATTCATTTAATGATGTTGGTGTATCATAATATGCTGAAACATCAATTCTTTCTTCTGATAAAAGACGAAGATACTCTCTAACATTTCTTCCCTCTGTCCATCTCACATATCCATACGGATAATCAACAACATCACGTTCATATACTTTGTCATAACGTCCAGGCCCCCCTGCACGTGATATTTTAATTTCAAGTTCTTTACCAAACATTAGTTCGCGATCATAGACGGGCTCAATATCCCCTACAATTACTGACACTCCACGATCTTTTAACCATTCAAAACTCTTGTTTGTTAAAGGACTTACTTTTCCACCCGCACATAAGAGTACGGCATCTGCACCATGATTTTCAGAGTGCAACATTAAGCTCTCATACATTTTACTTTCATCGGTAAAACACTCAATATTTGAAACTGATTCTAGTAGTTTTACACGTGGTTCACTACGGTTTAATGCTAAGACTACTAAACCACTATTTTTCGCTATTTGAGCAATTAATTGTCCATAAATTCCAAGTCCGACAACTACCGCAATTTCTCCAAATTGAAGATTCGCTTGTCGAAGTCCGTGAATTGCAATTGCTCCAAGTCCTGCCATTGAAGCTTCTGCCATACTGACATTATTAGGAACAAGAGCAGCTAAAGTTTCAGGAACTGCTAAATATTCACGATGCCCCACAAAAGGTGCTCCATAAACAGCTACTTTATCTCCTACTTTAAATTTAGTTACTTCGGATCCAACTTTTTCAATAACACCAGCTGCAGAATAGCCAACATTTACATATTCCGCCTCTGATGAACCGATCATTGAATTTTCAGTTCCTGGACTAATTGCAGAATACATTGTTTTCACTAAGATTTGGCGGTTACTAATTTCAGGTTTTTCCATATCTCTTAGCAAAACATTTCCATTTTTCGCACTAATTGCTTTCATATAACACCTATTTGATACCTGTAAAGGCGATTCCTTTCGTAAAGTATTTTTGGAAGAAGATAAAGATTAAAAATGTCGGAATAAACGATAACATGGCTCCCGCCATCTCAATCCCAAAGTGACCCTCATTCGTTAATAATGAAGCCAATCCGACCGTAAGCGGGTATAACTTTTTTGATGTTGTAAATATCAAGGGAGTTAAAAAGTCGTTCCAAGTTGCAATAAATGCAAAAGTTCCGACCGTTGCGATAACTGGTTTACTGAGTGGCAACATAATTTTAAAGAAAATTTTCATGTCACTTGCTCCATCAATTCTTGCGGATTCCTCTAAACTTTCTGGAATTTGTTGCATAAACTGACGAACAAGAAATACGCCCATAATCGACCATAATACTGGTAGAATTAAAACTGCACGTTTATTGAGTAATTGCATTTTTCCAAAAATAACGTAACGTGGAATAATCAATACTTGGGTCGGCACCATGACTACACTCATCATGAGCCAGAAAATAATATTTTTATATTTAAAGTCTTTACGAGCAAAGATATAACCTAATATTGCTGCAAAGAACATTTGTGATACAGTCGGTATCACTGAAATAATAATTGAGTTTTTTACCCATGTTAGAAAGGGTGAATGTCTAAGGATATATCTAAAGTTCTCAAGTGAGAAACCATAGCGTAGTGTCCATGTGAACGGGTTTCCAACCGGCATTTTAATATTTACCAGAGCGCCTGATACCATGACGGCAAACGGGGCAAGGAAAACAAGTCCAAGTAAAGTTAAAATGATTAGTTTAATAATTTTTACATGTTTATCTTTCATATTAACCTCCTACTGGTCCACTGGCTTGCCGAGCACTTTATTCTGGATCAAGGAAACGATCAAGATAAAGAAGAACAGCACATATGCGAGAACACTTGCATATCCAAAGTTATAATATGTAAATCCATTTTGATATAAGTAGTAAACTAAAGTATTGGTTGCATAGTTTGGTCCACCACTTGTAAGTAAGTATGCTGAATCAAAGATTTGGAATGACCCAATCGTTGTTGTTAAAGCAACATAGAAGTGAATTGGCATTAAAAGTGGGAATGTAATTTTAAAGAATGTCTTTATTCTTCCCGCGCCATCAATTTTTGCCGCTTCATATACATCATCTGGAATTCCTTGTAATCCAGCATAATAATAAACCATGGTTGTTCCAACAACCTTAAATATTGAAAGTCCTGCAAGAACGAGTAGTGCTTGAGAAGAACTTGATAAGAAAAGTTGTGTTTTGATGCCAAAGAGAGCGAGGAATTGGTTAACAAATCCCTCGGCAGTCCCTCTAAACATCCATTTCCATATTCCTGAAATTACAACAAATGAAGTAACAACAGGAAGGAAGAAGATCCCTTTGAAAAACGTTGCAGTGCGTTTCCCCATTGAATGAATCAATACCGCAAAGAGTAAGCCTAATGCCATAGTTGGAACAATATAGTAAAGTGAAAACTTCAATGTATTCCAAATCGATTTCCAGGCTAAATCATCTTTAAAGAATTTTAGCCAATTATCCAATCCCACAAACTTGGGGACCCCCACTATTTTATAATCCAAAAATGTCATTACAAAGCTCATCAATATTGGGATTAAGAAGAAAACCACAAAGTGAATCATTGTTGGTACTAAAAACAAATAAATAATATAGTTTTTCTTAACATGCTTAATAAAACGGTTATCCTTCTTTTCTAATACTTCCTCTTTGATCTCAACGTTATTCATAAGACCATTCCTCTCTATTGCTTTAAACTAATTGTTATTGTCCAATATGCTTTTTAATAATTTCTGCAGATTTATCAGCAGCTTCTTGAGGAGTAACTTTACCTTCAAGCATTGCTTGCATATTTGCTGTTAAGTCTGGCATAAAGATACGTGCTTTAGAGTGAATTACTCCTGGTTTAGCAATTTGTACTAAATCTGCAAGTTTCTTCATATCTGCATCATTGTCATAAATATCTAACGCTGATGTACGTGCAGGAATATAACCTGTAACTTTATTAAACGCTCTCATGTTTTCTGGGTTTGTCATTGTTTCTAAGAATGCTGCTGCTCCTTCTTTACTCTTTGAAGTATTTGCAACAACGAATGCACCTGTAACACCAAATGTTACTTCAGCTTCTTCTTTTAATGGTGAACCGATTACATAGTTAACATTATTTTCTTTCATCATTGGCACAAGTCCACCTGCATTCCATGCAGCAAGTACTTTACCTTCTAAGAATAATTCTGAAGAATCTTCTAAAGTAATTGAATCTGGTGAAATGAATCCATCTTTGTACCAGTTATTAATAAGTTCAAATGCTTTAACTGATTTTTCATTGTTGATTGAAATTTCGTCTTTATCATTTACAATATCGCCACCAGCTTGCCAAATTAATGGGTATAGTGATGAGTTTAATGTATTCGCTCCGTCATAAGTACGTGCATAGAAACCAGCATCCACAGCTTTTTTACCTAATTCATTGAACTCTGCCCATGTTTTAGGTAGATTTTCTTTGTCGCCACCAATTTTTTCAAGAATATCAACATTGTAGAACAATGTTTGTGTTTCTCTTAAGATTGGAAGTCCATAAAGTTTATCTTTATAAGTTACTGACTCTAATGATGTACTTGAGAAATCTTTAAGATCTGTTTTTGGTAAGATATCGTCAATTGGTGCAATAAGTTCATTATCAGCAAATTGTGATAATTGGTCAGGAATTAGATAGAAAATGTCTGGTCCACTTCCCCCTGATAATGATGTCGTGATTTTTGTTTCACGACCTGCCCATGGAATTTCTTCAAATTCAACTTTAGCTTTTGGATATGCTTCGTTAAATTCTTTTGTCATTCCGTTGAATACATTCATAAGTTCGTCCTTTGCTTCTGGACCTACGAATGGATGATACCAAACGGTTACTGTAAATTCTGAATCCTTGTTAATTGATGAGTTACCCCCACCGTTATCCTTTTTGCCACAGCCCACTAACACTAAGAGTGCTAAAGCAACAATTGCAAGTTTCTTCATTTTCATTCCTCCTTCTGCTCATATTATGCGGAACATAAATTGCTTGCATTTATGTAAATCTAAGAGTGTACCAACTTCGTCCTCTTATGTTTACGCTTACATTATAGTAAACGTTTTTACTTATGAATATCTAGATATTGCATATAGTTTGTACTTTCTTGCTTGCAACACCAGTTGAAAGCCCTTATATTGGTAAAATTTTGCTTGAAAGTTACTTTTTTCATGATATACTCAAATTGAAATCATACGAGGTGATACGAATATGAAAGGTTTAAGATATGAACTCCACACTTATGAGAATCCAGAGTATCCATTAATTTTCCATTATGATCATTTGCAAAAAGGTGATAATTCAATCTCACCCCATTGGCATATGAATATTGAATTACTCTATATTCAAAATGGAATCTTGAAGGTTACTCTAGAGAACGAGGTATTATATGCGAAACGTGGAGAAATTGTTGTTATTAATTCAAACAGTGTTCACTCTATCGAAAGTGAAACCGATGAAGTCTATTATTTTTGTTTAATTCTTGATTATAATTTTTGTAATAGTTTAGGATTTGATACGCTAAACAATCGCTACCAACCGGTTACAAACGATCTAGAGATGAAGAATATTTATCAATTGATCGTCAATGAAGGAACTCTGCAAAAACAATTCTATAAAAAAGCAATTCGTGCTCTATGTCATACGATGTTAATTCTATTACATAGAAATATTATCATCGATAGTCGTGAAAGTGCTTCAAATTATATTGACCATGATAACGTAGAGATTGTTAAGAACATTATTGAATATATCCGTGTTAACTATGCTGAATCCTTTACACTTGATGATTTAGCTCGACATGTCGCAATTAGTAAATATCACATGTGTCGTATCTTCAAGGATGTTACCTATGTGACAATCAATCAATTTATTACTCAAGTGCGTCTTGAACAAGCACAAATTCTTTTAAATGATGAGTCTGAAAATATCACAGATATCGCATTAGAATGTGGTTTTAAGTCCTTATCTTATTTTACAAAAACATATAAAAAACACTATGGCTATCCTCCTTCACAGGCAAAGAACCAAGTGTCTCGTATTTCAAATCAAATTCATGAACTTAACTCAACTGTTTCAGTTGAATCAAGCACTGTCAGTAAAGTACTTATAGAAAAATATGTTTAATACAAAGAGATGCCCTCACGTTCAATCGTGAAGCGCATCTTTTCTTTTGTTATTTTTGAAAACCAATTATTAATTGTCGCAGTTAAACCAAAAGCAAGAATAAAAATATATGGCAAAACATAAATTCCAAACATAACCAGAGTGAAGAGTAACATCATTGATGTTAGAGCACTTAAGAATAATTCCTTGGAGTATGCAATCGCAATTTTCAATAAATCTTTCCATCGAGCTTGATAGATAGACAAGACTTTACAAACATTAAACCAGAAGAACAATATAAAAATAAGAATTCCTGAGAAAAAAGCTACCAGGAATGAAAGTTCCTTTGTTTTAAAATAGATAATATCTACACCTACAATCATTAGAACCAGCGAAAAAATAGTTGAAAGAATTAAAGTCTCTTTTTTATGGTGCTTATAGAATTCTAGCGTTGATCTTATAAATGAGATATCGTAATCGATATAACGCAATAGAATTGCATAACTCGACATTAGATTTAGACTCACTATAAAATAAACAAATCCCAAAATAACAGGATGTGAGGAATCAAAATAAAGAATAACGGCAATTAAAGGAATGTTTAAAACGAGAAAGAAAAAATTACCAATAAATATTTTTTTTATTCCATTAAAAAACTTATAACTTTGCTCAATCCAATGACTATAATCCATAATTAACTCCTTTGACTTCTTTTGTTTTTTAACACAAAGAAACTATAAATGATAAATCCTAGCACATAGGATCCAAGTTCTGCAATTACAGCAATCCAGCTTCCACCACTTGCTATATAAGATTTTATTAAAGGCGGCATTACCCAAGGTACTGCATATTGAAATACTGGAATAACATTAAATCCGGTTAAGACATATCCATAAATAACAGAAACTAACGGAACAAGTACAAAAGGAATTCTATATAACTTATGATCAACAATTGGAAGACCAAAAATAACTCCTTCATTAATATTTACCATTCCGCTCACTAAATTTTCTTGAGCAATTTCTTTCTCTTCTTGAGAATTTGAGAAAAAACGAATTGCCATCAAAAGGCAAAGTGTCATGCCTGTTCCAGTTCCCGCAAAAAACACTATATGAAATGAAGTGTTAATCATATAAGTACTATCCGGCATAAACATACTACTAATCATCGTCATAATAATGATAGGTTCTAAATAGGGAGCAGTAACCATGTCACCATGAATTCCAAGGGTCCAAAACAGTGAAGCGAACAGAACGATCACAAAGTATACGACTGGATGTGACACGATATTAAGCAAGCCTATAATATTTACAGTTAAGGGATTCCAAATAAAATCAATGCTCATTATAAAATACATTACAAATAAAACAATAATGTAGTGAGAAAATTTTTGAAGCAATGAGGTAACGTTGCTCGGAACACTCTTAGGAAGTTTTATTTTATCTGTTAACCTTCTTGTTATTTTTATAATCAAACTAACCAAAACGCTAATAATAATAGCGATTGGAATTAATTGATATGAGGACAATAAAGGATATCTAAATAAAAAAGCAAGAAAAGCAAGAACCATATGAACAGGATCTTGCAATTCTTTATTCAAACAATAAATTATAAGGAGTGGAAACAACTCATCTGCACTTCTTAATAAGGCAATCAAATTAGTAAGGTCAATGAATCGCCCTATGAAATGTTCTGACAGAAAAAGGGATAAGCTGATTACAAGTGTTACAGTAAACAGGCTGTTAAATGCATCCGTAATCTGCTTAAAGTTCTTCCTATTAGAAAACTCAATTAACTTCTGTGCCCAATTATTTAGATTTTTTTCCATGTTATCGCTCCTTATATATTATTTCTATCATAACCACTATAGATTATTTTTTCAACTCTGGCCATAAATCACCATTAACTTCAATGAATTCGTCCAACACTGCTTTTGCTACATACATTGAATTAACGGTTTGATTTAAAGTAAATGCTTGAAGCGCTTTATTATATGAATTCTCAAAAAAAGCGTCCACTAATAATTTTTCAGAAGCGACCTGCGCCTCAATCAATCCACGATGGAAATCCGGGATATCTTTACGCAATGCAACTGAATTGACACCATTCTTACCTACATGAGTTGCAATTTCAATAACTGCATCATGACGCACGTTTGGAATTGTACCCATGTTCTTTACAATAAGTTTAAACCGATTATTGTAACCATTATGAAGTGAGCGTGCAATATCAATAATATAACCACCATGAATTTCATTTTCCATATTGAATTCTTTTAATCCAACATGGTCTCCTGATAAAATTGCTTCATAAAAGTTTTGTGTATATTTTTCACGATTATCCATAACATAGTTTGCACGTGTATAGTCTTTATTTGATTTGCGAGCTTTATCATCTGACATTAAATAGTACTCTAAATAATTGTTTGGAATACTATCAGGGAACATTTTGATGATCTCACCAATATTATGGTACGTCTCTTTCCAACTTTCATCGCCTTCATTGAGCCAAACTCCTTCTTCAAGTGCACGTTTAAGAATGTCTGGCATAATATCACGTTCTTCTTTAATTGAATATATACTATCAAACCATCCAAAGTGGTTTAAACCATAATATGTTGTAATCCAGTCCTCATGATCGTAATCGTAAATATCAGCGAGTGTTTTTTCTATACTAATCACCATATCACAAGCATTAATAATTTTTGCTTCTGGATATTTACGCATGACTGCTTCCGCAATAATACTTTCAGGATTTGTATAGTTTAAAATCCATGCATCGGGTGCGTATTTCACAATATATCCTACAAGCTCTAAGAAACCTTTCATGGATCTCATTCCATAAGAAAAACCGCCAAGTCCACATGTTTCTTGACCAACAAGTCCATGCTTCAAAGGAATTTTTTCATCCAACTCACGCATTTTTAATCCCCCTGCTCGTATTTGAGCAAAGACATAATCTACACCTGTAAATGCGACTTTGGGATCTGTACTCGCAATAATTTTTACACTTTGATTGCTTTTAGCCATCAAATATTCTATGATTGCTTTAGATCGTTCATTTTTTTCTTCTGATATGTCATAGAGATGAATTTTTCCTACAGGAAAATCGTTCGTATTGAGAAGCGCATTAATAATTCCGGGTGTGTAGGTACTTCCAGCACCTGCAATTGCAATTGTAATTTTTTCCATCATAATTACCTTCTTTCTACCTAATTTATATCATTAACTAAAATACACTTTCATACAATTTTGGTATTTTCGTACCATTAAGGAGGCTGCGATGTTAACACAAAGAATTAATTTATATTACGACCAACTCACTGATACTGACAAACATGTAATAAAAGTTTTAAGCACACCTCACTATATAACTCCTAAACTAACAATTAAAGAAGTTGCAAAAAAAGCCAATGTTTCAACAACATCCGTTCATCGTGCACTCAAAAAACTACACTATGCAAGTTTCGCAGAGTTAAAATATGAAACGCTCAATCGAGATATTGCTCAAAAAGAAATCACATCCTATACTTCCATAGTTGATGTTATTACACAGACTATTAATATTTTTGAACAGAAAGATCATCAGGAATTATTTCAAAAGCTCCATGGGGCACAAACAATCTACGGTTACGGAACAGGCACTGAGCAATTGGATGCACTTAAAACCTTTTCAAATCATTTTATGTATTACGAACGACCCTTAACGTTACTTCCTACTCAAACAGATTTGGAGATAAAAGCAAAAAAAATGACCGCAAATGACTTGCTGATCATTGTGTCCTTAAATGGAGGCATCATTGACTATCAAGATACACTTCAAAGTTTAAAGCTAAGAAATGTTACAGTTCTTTCTATTACACAAAACATCAAAAACGACTTGGCAAGTTTTGCAGACTATCGTCTTTATTTTGAAAATGATTTCCACCACGGGCTGATATCATTGCATTTTCCAGCACTGACTTTAAACGTTTTATTAGATGCACTTATCTATCATTATTTAAATTATAAAAACACTCACCCAAATCTGTATTAATTATTTTCGGTTGATTCACGAATTATCAAAGTTTGTGGTAATACAATGATTTTATTTGTAGTCAAATCGATTTCTGTAACATAATTAATGAGTTGCTGACAGCTTACACTTCCTAGTAGATAGGATGGTTATCGTACAGATGTTAGTGTTGGTTGCGACATGGCACTATACATAATATCATCATAACCCGTAATTAATATATCTTCAGGAATCTTATAGTTTAGTTCATTTAATGCACTTTTTACACCAAAAGCGATCAAATCATTAGCACATATAATACAATCGATATCTTGTAATTGATGTCGGTTTTTTTGTATAAAATCGTAACCCGCTTCATATATAAAATCACCTTTATCATCAAGTTTAAGGTTTAAGTTGTTTTCCTTTAAAGTGTTAATCACCGTTGTTCGACGGATATCACTTAAATAGTTACTTTCTTTTCTTCCTACATAAGCAATGTTTTTCAACTCTTTTTGAAGTAAATAATTAACTAAATCTTTCGTTCCTTGAATATTATCTGATGACACAAACGCTACCAGTTCTTGACTTTTGATTGGGCGATCCACCGCGACAACCGGAATTGTATAATCTTTCAGTAGTTTGGTAACCTCTTGGACATCTGTAGTAACTAAAATTAACCCATCCACTCCTAATTGTTTGCAAATTTTCAAATACTCTTTTTCACGTTCAAAAGATCCATCCGTATTACAAATAATTATCGAGAAGTCTTGATTGTATGCCTCATCAGTAGCACCCTTAACTAGTTCCGAGAAAAAAGGATTCGCAATTTCTGGAATGATCAAAGCTAAAAGTTGTGTCTTCTTTGTCACAATTGCGCGTGCAAAACTATTTGGAACATATTCTTCTTGCGCAATAATTTGTTCGACTTTTTCAACTGTTGTTGATCTTAAATCATGAGTTTTCTCGTTTAAAACTTTCGAGACAGTAGAAATAGATACGCCAGCTTTTTCAGCAATATAGTAGATGTCTTTTTCATAGTGCCCCCTTATATTCATTTATACTAAGTTTAAACGGAATTCACTTTTCTGTAAAGGAATCAACTTTTAAACAAGACAAAAGCAAGATAGTCATACTTAAATACAACGATTTGAATTGAATAAATGGTGTGAATCCGATACAATTTTGGTAACAATAGGATTACGAAAGGAATAACGATGACGACCAACAGAGATATAATATTTGAATTAAGCGATCATATTTGGGATTTAGCAGAAGTTAAATTTGAAACACAGCAATCTTGCGACTTATTCGTTGATATTTTAGACAAAAAATCATTTAATGTCGAACGCCCTTATTGTGGCATTAACCATGCATTTAAAGCAACTTGGGGAGATAAGGGCCCACGTATTGGTTTGTTAGTAGAGTATGATGCGCTTGATGGTAAGAGTCAAATTGAAGATGTTTATTACGAAGCTAAGAAAGAAGGAATGACTTCTGGACATGCTTGTGGTCATAATCTACTTGGGAGCGCTGTACTCTTAGCAGCATTGGATTTAAAAGACAAAATTCAAGAAGAAAATATAGATGCACAAATTGTTGTTTTTGGTTGTCCTGCCGAAGAAAGTGGTTACGGTAAATCAATCATGGCTAAACACCACGCATTTTCTGATTTAGATATCGCGTTAACGTGGCATCCTCACTATCTAAATGCACTGTGGCAAGATCAAACCCTAGCGGTTCGCTGCTTAACTTTTAACTATAAGGGAATTTCAGCGCACGCTGCTTCAGCTCCTCATTTAGGTCGCTCTGCGTTGGACGCTTGTGAGTTAATGAATATTGGTGTTAATTATCTTCGAGAACATGTTGTGGATGATGTAAGAATTCATTATGCGTATTTGAACGCTGGAGGAAGTTCTGCAAACGCAGTCCAGGCTGACACGTCTCTTTACTATTTCATTCGAGCCTTTGATCAAGATATCTTAGACCAAACAGTGGAGCGTGTTGTTAAAATCGCACATGGAGCAGCCTTGATGAGCGAAACAACATTGGATTATTATGAAGATGCATCCTGTGCGGCACTCTTACCAAATGAAGTGCTCTCAAAAACAGTATATCAACATTTGAAAAATCTAGAGCCCCTTGAATATTCAGATTCAGCACTGGATTTCATCAAAGGATATAACCCTAAAACCGATCAGTTAACCAAAGTAGCGCCTTACTCGATTGATCAAAAATCATATGCCTCAACAGATGTTGGGAACGTAAGTCAGCAAGTACCAACATGTCAATTTTTCTTAGCATGTGAACCTTTTGACTGCCCTATGCATTCATGGCAATGGGTTGCTAATGGAAAGTCAGATTTTGCACACGAAGGAATTGTTAAAGCGGCAAGTGTGCTTACTAAAACTGCTTTATCCTGCATCTATGATCCTCAAATAATTGCAGATGCACGCAAAGAATTTAAGTTAAGAAAGGACAAACAATATGTCAAAAAACTATAAATCTGTGTTCGATATTATTGGACCTGTAATGGCTGGTCCAAGTTCTTCGCATACTGCCGGGGCATGCTTGATTGGCAAAATGGCACGTTCTATTTTTGGTGACCAACCCACCACAATTAATGTCTACTTGTTTGAATCATTTGCTAAAACATATCAAGGACATGGAACAAATGTAGCTATCGCAGCTGGATTATTAGGAATGGACCCTGATGATGAACGCCTTCACGAGTCTTTATTAATTGCTAAAGAAGAGGATATTACGATTCGTTTTATTCCTTTAGTTGAAAAAGTTGATCATCCTAATACTGCACGTTTAGTTATGCGTAAAGGAGATCGTAAGATGGTAGTCACGGGAGTATCGATTGGTGGCGGAAGCGCTAAGATCGTTAAAATCGATGATATTACTGTTGATATTGCTGGAGGTGTTCCAACGATTCTTATCTTCCACCATGATAAACCTGGTATGATTGCTAAGGTTGCAACTATTTTAAGTAATCTAAATATAAATATTGGATCAATGAAAGTTGATCGTGAAGAAATGGGTAAAGACGCATATATGGTTATTGAGCTTGACCAAGATGAACTCGCAACTTCCCTTGATGAACTAAGAAACTTACCAAATATAGAAAAAGTAATGTATATCCCAAAATAGGAGCTAAGAATGTATAAAACAATTAAAGAACTTGTTGAACAAGCCAATGAATCGTCACTATATGATGTAATTTTAGAAGATGAGATTGCACGTTCAGGTGATTCAAAAGATTTAATCATTGAGAAAATGACACGTCAACTAAATGTCATGATGCGTTCTATCGAACAAGGAACTGCAGGCGTTACTTCCAAGACTGGTTTAACTGGAATGGATGCAACTAAGTTAGAATTATATCGCACCCAAACGGAACCAATCTGTGGACCTACCGTGATGCATGCTGTTCAAAATGCCATGGGCACAAACGAAGTCAATGCAGCAATGGGATTAATTTGTGCGACACCGACCGCAGGAAGTGCAGGTGTTGTTCCAGGTGTGCTTTCTGCTTTAACAGAACGCTATAATTTAACACAAGAACAACAAATTCAATTTCTATTTGTTGCTGGCGGATTTGGATTGGTTATTGCTAATAACGCATCTATTTCCGGAGCAATGGGTGGGTGCCAAGCTGAGATTGGTAGTGCAAGTGCTATGGCTTCTGCCGCAACTGTTGACATCTTAGGAGGCACACCAGAAATGGCTGCTCATGCTTGTGCTATAACAATTAAGAATATGTTAGGACTTATTTGCGATCCTGTTGCTGGGCTCGTTGAAGTCCCTTGTGTAAAAAGAAATGCATTAGGTGCATCACAAGCCTTGGTATCTGCAGACATGGCACTTGCTGGAATTCAATCTTTAATCCCAACCGATGAGGTCATTCATACTATGCATAAAGTGGGAACAGAGCTCCCCTCTAAGTTTAGAGAAACTGGAGAAGGCGGACTTGCAGCAACGCCAACCGGAAGATTCCATGAAAAAAGAATCTTTGGAACTGATGATAAGGAAAAATAAGAAGATTACTCTTAAAGGGGTAATCTTTTACTTAACTAGGCTTTAGAGAGTTAGTTTTCTAAAAAGCTTTAATTCACTTTATGATATAATAAAAAGACTAAGAGGTCAACTATGAAAAACAATCCATTCCCGTATACTTATGATAATAAACGTTATCACACCTATAATTACTTTACGCAAGAGCATTATGGACAAAAAGTATTTAAAGTCTGTATAGATGCTGGTTTCACATGCCCGAACAGAGATGGAACCGTCACAACCGGAGGATGTGTCTTCTGCTCAGAAAGAGGCAGCGGAGACATAATCTTGCAGACAGAAGATATAGAGAAACAAATTGAACATGGGTTTGCACTGATGCGTAAAAAGTGGCCCAACGCAAAAGCGATTGCTTATTTTCAGTCTTACACCAACACACATGCATCATTAGACGAGCTTAAACGATTATATACACCTTTCTTCTTTGACGATCGTTTCGTATCTATCGACATTGCAACTCGTTCAGATTGTCTTGACGCAAGAAAAATTGAGTGGTTTAAAGAAATGAGCCAATATAAAGAAGTCACTTTTGAAATCGGCCTCCAATCTGTTCACCACCAAACAGCAACATGGATGAATCGCGGGCATGGTCTTCAAAGTGTCACAAATGTTATTAACCTTTTAAAATCCCAAGACCTTAGTGTTTGTATTCATATTATTAACGGATTCCCTAACGAAACAGTTGAGATGCTGTTGGAAACAGCACAATATTGCGCCGATATGAACCCTGACATGATAAAGATTCATATGCTGCACATCCTTAAAAACACACCTTTAGGTGACCAATACGAGAAACAACCTTTTTCACTTCTTACACGCGATGAGTATGTCGAACTAATTGTAAGACAACTTGAATTACTACCACCTGAGATGGTTGTTGCGCGCCTAACCGGAGATGGCATTGCTGATGATTTATTAACACCTGATTGGACACAAAAGAAGACAATAGTCTTAAACGAAATCGATAAATTAATGAAACTTGAAGACACATTTCAAGGAAAAAAATATAAAAGAAAGGAGCTGTAACGAAATAGATTAAATTGACGCGTCAATTTGATACTAGAGCGTTATAGCTCTTTTTTTCATTCTTTTGATTTTATAAATGTTAAAAATCCTCTTTAGACTGTATTTTAGGTGACTTAAAAAGGATTTTACTCATTATACTTAATTTATTAGTTCAATTTTCGATGTCTTTTATTATGAAACTTTCTTAAGTTGAAGCCAATACATATCAAATATATTTCGTTCTCCACATTTTTAATCCCACGTCTTTGAATTCGTCTGTATTCCATGTTATTTTTAATGTCTCCAAAGGCACCCTCAACCTGAATTGACCGTTTTGTTCTTAACTCTACACCCTCATCACTATCTAAGTTCCTTTTTGCCTCTTGTTGTAGTTCCATCAGTATAGGATTATAACTAATCGTTTTGGGTGCTTTAACGTCTTCCCTAGTATCCATATATTCATCCTTGAGTTTGAATATTTGCGTTAGACAGGGATATTCTGTTTTTGTGCTCATAGTATCATGAGAATAGATGTATACGAGTCCATCTTTTGAGGTGATCGTTTCATGGTCGTGTTCCATGTTTTTGTAAGTATACTTTCGTTTTTTATACTGGGACTCTTTTTCCTTACTATAGAGGTTATATTTCATATATAACTCCATTCCATTCTCTAAGCAGTAGAGATAGTTGTCATAACTGCCATATCCTGCATCTGCCACAGGTTTTGTGGGTAGGGTATCAAAGTGTTCTTTATAGGATTCAAAAAAAGGAATCCAGGTCTTTGTGTCCGTTGGGTTTTGATATACACCTACATGCATTATGTATTCATCACTTACTCCGATTTGTACGTTATAGTAGGGTTTGAAAATCCCTGTTTTATTGTAATAGTCTTCCTTACCATGCATAAAGGTCGCGTCGTGATCGATTTTCGAATAACTATTGCGTTCTCCACATATTCTAAGGTGTTCTTCATATTCAACTAATTTGTCTGCATAGGACTTGATGAGGTCATAGTGACGTTGATAAACGCTCTTGCGAGTGCCTTTTCCATACACAAACTTTATGTCATGCTTCAGACAATGAAATACTAAATCGCGGTAGATAGGTTCTAAATCAGCCGCTGAGTAGGCGCTCTTTATGTCATAGTTAAAACACTCTAAGGTGTTTATCGACTGTATTTCTTTGGTTATTTTAGTATATAGATTCGATTGATAGTTTAGTATGGCGCGCTTCCACACAAATGTAAACTTGTGGGCGTTATCTTCAAACTTCGTACCATCTATATAGAGTACATCCGTATTGATTGAGTCTTTCTCAATCAGGTGTTGAATGACTTCATAAAAAATTAAATCAATCTCAGCGATTAAGCGGTCACTGATAAATCTTTGAAATGCCATATGGCTTGGTTTTAATCCACCTGATAACCACATAAATCGTATGTCAGTTTTACAGGCTTTTTCTATTGATTTTAAACTTCTGATATTCTCCATATAAGCGAATAAGACAATCTTTAACAGTATGGTGTCATTGTATCCTTCACGACCACGTCTTGGTCGTTTGAAGAATCTTCGTAAATTTATGCCTCCCATGACTTCCATAAATGTTCTAACAGGATCATCTTCCTCTATCGAATATGAAATATCTACTGGTAATTTTAATTGAACTGTACTATAATAATCTTGCTTATGGGTTGTATAGTACGGATCATTTACTTGTATTTGTTCCATACATACATTATACCAAAAGAGAGACTGAACAAATATGCTCAGTCTCTCTTTTTTTCGTTTAGGGCTTTTAATTCGTTACAGCCCCTTTTTTTCGTTTAGGGCTTTTAATTCGTTACAGCCCCTTCTTTTCTAATCTTCTTTCTTCTTTAAAGCTTTAATCCCAATTCCCAACGCAAGTATTGAAACTCCAATAAGAGGTTTATAACTTGTTTCAATCCCAGTTCCTGGAAGTTCCCCATCTGGGTCAACAGGTTTTACCGGATCAACTGGATCAATCGGATCAACTGGATCAACAGGGTCAACCGGATCAACTGGGTCCACTGGATCAACCGGATCTTTCTTTAACTCTAGACCATTAAAAGCTGCTAATAGTTTCTCAAACATTGAATCAACATCATCTTGTAGAATGCGCGCTTCAAAGTCAGATTTTGAAATCAAACTATCAAGCGACTCTTCAAACGCAATAGCTGCCGCTAACAATTCTTTACTTTCACCAACAACATCTTTCAATGCTGCATAAGATTTCGGAGTGTAGAGTTTTGAATCAACATCATTAAATTTCGCAAGTTCTAGTGTTAGCGCCTTCAATTTAAGAGCAACAACTTCTTCATTTGAATAAGTAACTGCACTATCAAAGTACGCACCTGATGTTACGAAATATTTTGAAGAACCCATTGCGATTCTTACCGTCTTAGCACCTTCCGGAGCCTCTACTGTTGCTGTAACTTTTTGCCACTTATTATAGCCACCACGAATGTGAATAATATTTGTTCCATCGGCATCTGATCCAACTTGTTTTCCATTTTCATCAAAGTAGCGCATTAATAAAGTATTTTGTCCATCAAGAAGGTAAAGCATAATATCTGTTGTATATGTTTTTCCACCCTCAACCGCAACTGGATTAGAAATCGCAAATACAGTTTCTTGATCACTTCCGTCGACAATCTTTAGACTTTGTTTTCCTTCAAATACCATTTCATCACTGATTTCAAATGAGACATTTGGAGTAATATCTGCAAAAAGTGAGCTCCATCCTGGAATAACACCCTCAACTACTTCTTCTTCAAAATCCCAATTTAAAGTGTCAAGTTTTACTTTTGCATAAATTGATTTATCTTCCTCAAAAGAATCATCAACATCAATAATCTTAACCTCTTCAATTGCTGTAGGATCATTTTGTACGATGTAAATTGCTTCGTTACCGTCGGCATCTTTTGACAGTGTCATGAAGTCAACTTCTTTTGGTGTTAATATTTGACGATGTTCCCATGAATCTGTACTTGGATCTAAAACAGTAAGTTTACCTGCAATATCAGTATAAACGAATCCATCTTCCCCGAATTCGATATGGACTGGACGCCACATTCCACGATTCTTAACATTTGGATATAAGTCCTTATGTTGTGTAAATTCATAAGTATCTGGATCCATCGTAAAGATTACTCCGTCAACCGCTCCCCACAATTGTCCTTTATCATCAAAAGTTAGACCGCTAATCATTGGTGTTTCACCAATTTCTTCAAACGGAATTTCAATTTCTTTAATCTTTTCCTGCTTTTCTATATCCCAAACAAAGATTACAGGTTTTTTTGCAGTTGAGACAACATCCAATCCACCTTTTGTAGTTGTGGAACCAAAAATAAGATTTCCGTGTTTTGCTAAGCCAACAATACTTTGGTCTTGCACTACATTACGATGAACTTCTAATTCCTCAGTGATTGTATTATAAATTGCTAGAACTCCTCCTAACTTCTTATAATCAGGAATTGTACCAATCATCAACAAGTCATCTTCATATTTCATAATATAGGGGCGGTCTTGTTCATAACCAGTCTTGAGTTCAAACAACGTTTCCACCGCTTGTGTCTTCGTATTCATTTTTCGAATGATAGCACCTGCATAAATTCCGAAGTACATATCATCGCCTTTTCCAGCAACAATACCCTCTGCTTGTCCAAATGGAAAATTAATATACTTTTCTTCTTTTATATTATATTTTGAGCCCAGTGGTCCGCCAGGATATGTCGTTACATAAAGATCACCATAATTGTCTTTACCGAGATTATGAATTTTTAACGGAGTTCCCTTCATTAAATTTTTATATGACTTTCTTGTATTTAGTTCAAGGTTAAAGTGAATAATTTCACCTGTACGTTGTTGTGAAACAAATGTAGCACCTTTTCCGAAATCCCAAATCGCACCACCACGGTGTCCTAGGAATCTTCCACCTACTTGTTCAATTTCAAAAGTGTCCAAATCAATTGCATGAATATTTCCTTGATAAGTAACAATTACACGATTTTCATGAACTGTAATCTGATTCCATCCAAAAGCTCCAAAATCAAGTTCTTCACCATTATGCTGTTTACCAAATTTTACATCTACCCATTCTTCCTTAATCAAATCATAGAAAAGAATTGCCCCTTCTCCACCTTCATCAAAACGAGTAATTAACAAGTCATTTGCGACTCCCATATCATAAACAAACTTAACATTTTTATCAGGTCCTTGCTTGTCAACGATATCATAAGCATTCTTGGTGATATCTTCACATTCCCCTGTATTTACATCCATTTTGATAACTTTTGCAGTTACACCTGTTCCTAAATAGACATGACCATCGTAATAAGCAATGGAACGCACATAGCCAAGTGGCTCCTCGTTTTTAACAGGCATGATTGTAAACTTATTATCAGCGACAGTATACTTTACAACTGCAGCACTTCCTTCTTTAAATGTACCAATATATACATTTCCCAATTCATCAGTAGTTATCGACCAGAATTGGTGTCCCGCAGCTGGAGTTCCCAATAATTCAAGCTTCATACTATCAGGTGTATATCGATATAGTTGTCCGTCATTTCCAGGTCCTAATGCCGCAATATACACATTACCAAATGCATCAATTGTATGCGCCCAGGCTTGTGATACGCCTTCCACAAGCTCTGAATATAGAACTTCTTCATTAACAACATCTAACGCATTAAAATATCCACCATTTGTCATTGAGTATGACATTAAAGTTCCGTTATGCTCCCCCATTACCGCACTTGTTAAAGCCGTAACTGTTGTTGCAGCATCGCCTAGTGATTTAGGTTTTGTATAACCCTTACCATTTAAAGTTGTTACTACCTTCTCTTCCGAAGCGCTTACATCAAGAGGTGCAGGTGATCCAAACATAGTAATCACTAACATTGCTACTGATACACGCTTTAACACATTGAATAAATATTTTTTCATTTTTTCTCCTCAATTGTTTTAGTCTGTTTATCATACAAGGTCTCTCACAAATTCATGTACAATTGGTCTCCTTTCTTCCAAAATGTGAGGCCCGATTAAAGATGGCTAATCGCCACCTAAAAATATTATATATGGTAAGCGTTTACATATTTTGCTATTTCTTGCATATAACTGGTAAAAATTTGCTTACAAAGTTCTTTCATACATCAATTTTGCTTGATACTATAACAATCTTGCTTTCCGTGCAGGAACAAAAAAAGACCCTATTGGGTCTAAAATATATTATGAAGTAATTTCAACGTTTCCTTTTTCAGGGTTATGGTAAATCTTTATATAAGCTAAACGTTGTCCTGTACGCTTAGTAATAAAGTTTTCAACCAATAATATCGGACTGTTCATCTCAACATTTAAAAGCCTTGCATATTGAACAGGCACAACAGACGGAACAAATCGATGTGTAACAACATTATCATTTTCAAGAAAACGATTAAAGCTTCTCCATTTTGTCATGTTATTTAGTTCTTCATCCGTAATGAGTCTACGTTAAACATAGACTTCTTCAATGGCATAGGGTTCTTCATCCATCATTAGTAAACGAACCATTCGAACGACCTGTTCATTTGGTCTTATATACAACGCTTCTTGCAACTCTTTAACGGTGACTGATTTGACATCAAAATATAAAACTCTATAGTCCATGCTTTCTTCTGCAAGCGCATCTAATAGAGTATTTTTTCTTATATTCGTTTGATCTGCAACAAATGTCCCTCTCTTGGCATCTCGATAAAGATAACCTTCATCCACGAGCTCGTCAATTGCACGCCGAACAGTCATCCGGCTCGCATCATAATTTTCAGCTAACACACGTTCGCTAGGAATCGGATCATTAACTTTTAGATCTTTGATTTCTTCAATCATGATATTTTTAATTTGTAAATATATTGGTAAGCTCATACATATTCCTTCTAACTATTCTACTCTTCTTATCTCTTCTTCTTATTCTTGACTAATTTGAATACTCCTACCCCAATTAATCCTAGGCCTAAAATTAAGTGCTGAATCGCACCATTCTCAGTTGGCGATATCATTATAAAGATACTGCCGATTGAAACTAAAAATAAACTCCATTTGTCCATATTATAGCACTTCCTTATATAGAAAAGAAGAGAGGGTATTTGGATGGGCTACACTTTAGTGGACAAATACAATAGTTATATCGCGATAATCAATTTTGTTTGATAAGATGTAATGAAAGAAAGTAGAAATCTTATAGTTCAAGTATATGATCACAACGATCTGCTACATCAGGATCATGAGTAACGATAACTATCACCCGCTTATCATTTCTTAAGGATGTAATCAAATCCATAATTTTAATTGCATTAGACTGATCAAGACTCCCTGTAGGTTCATCACAAAGAATGATTGATGGGTTTTTTAATAGTAACCGCGCAATGGCTACACGTTGCTGTTCACCACCACTTAACGTAGCTACGATATTGTTTTCAAATCCATTCAAACCAACTTCATTCAAGCACTCACCAATTAGTTGCTCTTTCTCTTTCTTACTAATATTATGATACTTCATAACAAGTTTCAGATTATAGGCAACAGTTTCATTATCTATTAGACCATAATTTTGAAACAAATATCCAATATCATTTCTAAGCAAGTCTCTTACTTTACTAGAACTTAGATTATTCACTTCAAATCCATTGATAAAAATACTACCACTATCTCTTTCTTCTAACAGACCAATGATATTTAATAACGTAGATTTACCGCTACCACTCTCACCAATAACAGCGATTATCTCTCCATATTCAAACTCCAATGATATTCTATCTAAAACGATCTTATTTCGATAGGCCTTTGTGACATGTTCTAAAACAATTGCTTTCATACATACCTCCTACCTAAGCACCAAGTAATTAACCTTTCTTTTATGTAAATACATATAGAATAATAAATCAATCAGTAATAATATAAGCATACTAGATATCACAAACACGATATTTTTACTTAAAATATAGGCTAGAACACCATACATTGATACAAATGATAGCTCCATAAGAATCAATGACTTATACGTTTCAAAAGTAGAGAAACCCGATGATCTCATAATAGCAATCTCTTTTTCCTTTAGAGTTATATACGCTATTACTACTTGAATATTAATTAATATAATAAGTAAACAGATTATAAATAATAATGGTACATGTTTAATCAATAGTCCGTAAAATAGAGTCTCTCGTTCATTTATTACATCTGTTACTTTTAAATACCTCGCATTAAACTCCGGTCTATATTCATTAATTATTGCATTTACATAGTGATTACCATCTTCTATAGTAGGGTCTAAATGAAAAGTAACATCCCACTTACTATATGAAAGGGGAACACTTACCACGAGAATATCGTTATTTATAAATCCGTTGGTTTTAAACAATTCATGATCATAACTATATACTTTTCCATAATCTTGTATTTTTACTATTTCATAATCATAACTTGCCTCGTGATATGTTTCTTTAAAGGATTTAAAGTTCTCATCTATTCTTTGATACTCGTTATCATATTTCGATTCAGGATGGATGGGTTACAGTAATTAGGACCAAAAAGATAAGGTCATGGTAAAATAAATTAAAAGAAAGCAGGAATATTATTATGACTAAGACAAGACGTATAAGAAGAAACTTTACGGATGAATTTAAACAGCAAATGGTTCAACTTTATAATAACGGAAAGCCACGTTCTGAAATTATAAGGGAATATGACTTAACACCTTCTGCTCTGGGGAAATGGATTGCGTACTATAATGAAACCGTCTCATTTATAGAACAAGATAATCGCAGTGATGAAGAGAATCGACTCATTGAACTTGAAAAAGAAGTCAGACAATTACGAATGGAAAATGATATTTTAAAGCAAGCAGCTCTGATTATGGGACGAAAATAAGTGTCATTAAAGCAAATGCACACAAATACAGTGTC
>WPCK01032417.1_pt1 | contig 27031 bp, 29 predicted proteins | sample 5399851 | NCBI WGS metagenome assembly WPCK01 (sample SAMN12869471, study PRJNA574797) | sludge metagenome | isolation source: wastewater treatment of pH11 | place: China:Beijing | collected 2019-05-20 | reverse complement strand
GTGGCCATCGCCCGGGCGCTCGCCTGCCAGTCGGAACTGGTGGTGCTCGACGAGCCGACGTCGGCCCTCGACGTGCTGGTCCAGGCCCGCGTGCTCAAGCTGCTCAACGAATTGCGCGAAAAGCGCGGCCTCACCTACATCTTCATCACCCACGATCTGTCCGTCGTCCGCAACATCGCCGATACCGTTGCGGTCTTCCAGCAGGGCCGCATCGTCGAAGCCGGCCCGACGGAAAAACTCTTCGAACACCCCGATCACACGTACACGCGCAAGCTCATTGCCGCCGTTCCGGTCATCACCCGCGAGGAACAAGCCTTGCGCGCATCGCTTTCCAGGGAGGAACTACCATGATCGACGATTCCGGCTTCGTTCGCGCGCTCGCGTCGGGCGAAGCACAACCGACCACGGCATTCGCGGCGCTTCACGAACTCGTGGATGAGATCGTCGGCGCACGCCTGTTCACCCTCATGACGTTCGACGCGCGCAACAACGAGGGGCAGCGCATCTACTCCAACATGCCCGAAGCCTATCCCGTGCTCGGTACCAAGCCGGTCGAACGCACCTCCTGGGCCGACAAGGTTCTCAACCGCCACGAGGTTTTCGTGGCCAACGACATCGACGCCATCGCCGAGGTCTTTTCCGATTTCGAACTGATCCGATCGTTGGGCTGCGAGTCCGCCATGAACGTGCCGATCGTCGTCTCGGGATCGGTCATCGGCACGCTGAACTGCCTGCATGAAGCCGGGCACTACACACCGGACCGGGTGAAGGCGAGCGAAAGCCTCAAGCTCGCCGGCGCCGGCGCCTTCCTCCTCGACCGCATGATTTCCGCCAAGGGAGCCTGACATGCCGAACAAGACCATTCGCGTAGCAACCGACGTCGGCGGAACGTTCACGGACCTCGTCTGCTTCGAGATCGACCGCGATTCCGGCGAGTCCCGCGTCATCACGGCGAAATCCGACACCACGCCGCCGGATTTCGAAAAGGGCGTCCTGAACGTGCTGGCCAAAGGTGGCGTCGATCCGGCCTCCATCGACTTCCTCGCCCACGGCACCACCGTCGTCATCAACGCGCTGACGGAGCGCAAGGGCGTGAAGGTCGGCCTCCTCACCACCGAAGGGTTCCGCGACACGCTTGAGATCGCCCGCGGCAACCGGCCCGACTTCTTCAACCTCCACTATCGCAAGCCCGAACCGTTCGTGCCGCGCTATCTGCGCCGCGAATTGCCCGGACGTATGACCTATCGCGGCGAGGAATTGCGCCCGCTCGATCTGGCGCCGCTCGCCGGCATCATTTCGGATTTCGAGAGCGAGGGCGTTCAGGCGGTCGCGATCTGTTTCCTTCATTCCTATGCCAACCCGGCCCATGAACAGGCGGCGATGGCGGAGGTGGAACGGCTCTGGCCCGGTGTCTCGGTCGTCTCGTCGCACCAGATCACACGCGAATGGCGCGAATACGAACGCTCCAACACCGCGGTGCTGTCGGCCTATGTGCAGCCGGTCGCGCAACGCTACCTCAAGCGTCTCGCCGAGGGCGTATCGGGCGGCGGCTTCAAGGGCTCGCTCTTCGTGATGCAGTCCAATTGCGGCGTCGATTCGCTGGAGGCGGTGTCGCGCATTCCGATCACGATGGTGGAATCCGGACCGGCCTCGGGTTTCTGGGGCGCGGCCGAACTCGGCAAGCTGATCGGCGAACCCAACGTGCTGGCCCTCGACATTGGCGGGACAACGGCGAAGTGCTCGCTGATCGAGAACGGCCAGGTCAAGATCATGACCGACTACTGGATCGAGCGCGACCGCACGTCGGCCGGCTATCCGATCATGGTTCCCGTCGTCGATCTGGTCGAGATCGGCAATGGCGGCGGCTCGATCGCCTGGGTCGACGATTTCGGCAAGCTGCATGTCGGCCCGCAGTCCGCAGGCGCCCTCCCCGGCCCCGCCGCCTACGGCAAGGGCGGCACCGAGGCCACCACCACCGACGCCAATCTCTGGCTCGGCCGCATCAACAAGGACTATTTCTGCGGCGGCGAAATCGACGCCGACATGGTCGCGACCGGCAAGGCGATCGAAGCGGTCGGCGGGAAGCTCGGCGTCAACGCCACGGAAGCGGCGCGCGGCATCATCCGCATTGCCAACAACAACATGGTCAATGCGCTGAAGCTGGTGTCGCTCAACCGCGGCTTCGATCCGCGCGACTTCACGCTGGTCGCCTTCGGCGGCGGCGGCGGCATGCACGCCGTCGCTCTCGCCCAGGAACTGGGCGTGCGCAATGTCGTCATCCCGGCGAACGCCTCGGTGTTCTCGGCCTGGGGCATGATGATGTCCGATCTCAGGCGCGACTATTTCGTCACCAGCCTCGCCGACCTGAAGGCGGGATCGGTGGGCGGCATCGAGGCGCTGTTCGCGGAGACGGAAGACCAGGCCCGCCGGCAGTTCGCCGCCGAAGGTGCCGATCCGGCGAAGGTCAAGTTCCTGCGCTTTGCCAAGTTCCGCTACCAGAACCAGGAGCACACGACCGAAGTGCTGCTCGACGAGGGGCCGGTGACGGCGGATCGCATCGCAGCGATCGAGGCGAGCTTCCACGAAACCTATGAGCGCGAATACACCTACCGGCTCGACGCGCCGGTGGAAATGGTCGGCATTCACCTCGTCGCCTCCGCCGAGGTCGGCAAGCTGACGATGACCAACCGGGCCCCGACGGGAACGGCGGCATCGGCGGCACGCAAGGGTGCGCGTGCCGTCGACTATGCGCTCGAAGGGGTTCACGAGGCTGCGATCTACGACGGGACGAAGCTGGAACCGGGCATGACCTTCAAGGGCCCGGCTGTCGTGGAGGACCCCGGTACGACCATCGTCATCCATCCCGGAAACGCCGTTTCCGTCGATGGCTTCGGCAATATCCGCATCACTGTCGGCAATTGAGGAGGACGGACATGACGACCCTGGCAAACGATCCGATCACGCTCGAGATCATCCAGAATTCTCTGCAGTCGACCGCCGACGAAATGTTCGCGGCGATGAAAAAAACCGCGATGAGCTCGATCATCTACGAGGTGCTCGACATGGGCACCGGCATCATGGATGCCGATGGCGAACTGGCATCGTCGGGCGCGGGCATCCCGGCGTTCATCGGCGTGCTCGACAAGGCGGTGAAGGTCATCATCGCCAAGTACAACAGGCCGGGCGACATCGAGCCGGGCGACGTCTTCGCCACCAACGATCCCTATTATGGCGGCGTCACCCATCTCAACGATATCGTCGTGGCCATGCCCGTGTTCGCCGATGGGCGCGTCATCGCCTGGACGGGCAACATCGCGCACAATTCCGATGTCGGCGGAATGGCGCCCGGCTCGCTGACCGGCGAGGCGACCGAGATCTTCCAGGAGGGGCTGCGCCTTCCCGCCATCAAGATCATTTCCAGAGGCGAGCCCATCCGGCCGGTCATGGACATCATCCGGGTCAACTCACGCATGCCGGAGGTGCTGGAGGGCGACGTGTGGGCGGCGATCGCATCTGTCCGTGTCGGCGACCGGCGGCTGAAGGAACTCGCCGGCAAATACGGGGTCACGACCTTCGAGAATGCCATGAACTCGTTCATGGATTATGGCGAGAAGACGTCGCTGAAAGCGTTGCAGGACCTTCCGCACGGCACCTTTGAACTCTCCGAGGAACAGGACGACGGGCGTACCTTCAATGTGAAGATTACGATCTCGCCAACCGGATTCGCGGTCGACCTGCGCGACAATCCCGACCAGTCGACGAACCCGGTCAACACCAGTCGCGACGGCGTCATGGTCGCCGCGCAGATGATCTTCAAGTCGCTGACCGATCCCTACTCGCCGGCGAACGCCGGATCGTTCCGGCCGATCACCCTGTTGACCCGCGAGGGGTCCGTCTTCCACGCCAAGGAGCCGGCGCCGATCGGGTTCTACTACGAGATCGAACTGCGCGTGTACGACATCATGTGGCGGTGCCTCGCCCCGCACATGCCCGACCGGCTCGCGGCAGGCCATTTCGCCTCCGTTTGCGGAACCTTCATCGGCGGGACGCATCCCGATACCGGTCGCCAGTACACCATCATCGAACCGCAACTCGGTGGCTGGGGGGCGAGCCGCACCGGCGACGGCAACTCGGCCATGTTCTGCGGTTTTCACGGCGAAACCTTCAACTGTCCGGCCGAGATCAACGAGGCGCGCAACGGCCTCTATGTCGATCGCATGGAATTGAACACCGCGCCCGGCGGCGAAGGCAAATACAGCGGCGGACGCGGCATCGTCATGGACTACCGCATCCGCACCGACAACGGCTTCCTGACCGCCGGCTACACGCGCTCGAAATTCCCGGCCTGGGGGATCGACGGGGGCCGCGACGGCTCGCCCAACTATGTCGAATTCCGCCCGAAGGGCGGCGAACCGCAACGCTTCGCTTTCGTCTCCGGGCAGGTGACGCACAAGGACGACGTGATCCGTGTAGTGACGGGCAATGGCGGCGGGTTGGGCAACCCGAAGGAGCGCGATCCGCAACTCGTCCGCCGCGACGTGCGCAACGGGCTGCTGACCGCTGAACAGGCGCGCGAGGTCTACGGCGTCACCACCTGATCGAAACCGCTGAACCGGGAGGAACTGGTTCCATGCACAAGCCGCTGAAGGTCATGTTTCACAATCCGGTCGGCACCTCGACCTACGATCAGGTGTTCGCCGACATGACGGCTGCCCACAAGCTGCCCAATACCGAGGTGCACATCACGTCACAGCCAACCGACCACGGCGCATTCACCCACATCGAGTATCGCGCCTACGAAGCCGTCGTGACGCGCGGAATCGTACGCGCGGCGCGTGCCGCCGCCCGCGAAGGCTTCGATGCCTTCGTCATCGGCTGCTTCTACGATACCGGCCTGCACGATGCGCGCGAGGTGTCGGGCGACATGATTGTCACCGCGCCCTGCGCGGCGTCCTGCGAGATCGCGACCAGCCTTGCCAACCGTTTCGGCGTCATCGTCGGGCGGCGCAAATGGGTCAACCAGATGCAGTCGACGATCCACGAATACGGGTACGGACACCGGCTGAGCGGCTTCCATCATGTCGAACTGGGCGTCAACGACTTCCAGACCGACCACGAATGCACCAACCGGCTGCTGACCGAGGCGGGCCGGCGCGCGGTCGAGCAGGACTATGCCGAGGCGATCATCCTTGGCTGCACGCTGGAGATCGGCTTCTACAAGGAAATGGAAAAGGCGCTGGGCGTGCCTGTGATCGATCCGTCGATCGCTGCCTTCAAGCGGGCCGAATATTCCGCCCTGCTGAAGCGCCAGTGCGGATGGGTTCCGAGCCGCAAATGGTCGTGCGAGGCGCCGCCGGAGGAGGAAATCGTCCGGTTCGGCGGCTTCGACGACGGGCCGGTTTTCGCCAATCGCATCATCGTCAAGGCGGATCCCGCCGCCGCGCCGCTCGCGGCTTGACCGGAAAGGAAGCAAACGGATGACCGCAAATCCCGTAGCCGGCCGCCTGAGCGCGTTGCGCCAGCGCATGGAAGAGACCGGAACCGATCTCGTGGCGATCGGTCCCGGCGCACACATGCAGTGGCTGCTCGGCTTTCACCCCCATGCCGACGAACGGCCCTGCCTGCTGCTGGTCGGACGGCACAACGAAGTGTTCCTGATGCCGGCGCTGAACGCGGAAGGTTCGCGCCAGTCAACCGATATCCCCTTCCACAACTGGGCCGACGAGGACGGGCCGGCGGCGGCCCTCGATGCCGCGCTTGAAGCGGTCGGCGCAAAAGCGGCCCGCACCATCGTTCTCGACGAAACCATGCGGGCGGATTTCGCCTTCCTGGTCCGCGACCGCCTCGGCGGCGTGCGTCACGGCTTCACAGAGGCGACGGTCGGCGCGCTGCGCATGCGCAAGGACGATGGAGAGTACCGGCTACTCAAGGAAAACGCCCTGATCAACGATCGCGCGATGCAGATCGGTTTCGCGGCTTTGCGGCCCGGCGTCTCCGAGCAGGACGTCGCCGATGCCATCCGCGCCCACTATCCGACGCAAGGCGCGAAAGCGCAGTTCTCCATCATCGGCGCCGGTTCAAACGGCGCCTTTCCACACCATGCGACGGGCAACCGCCCGCTGCGCGAAGGCGACGCCGTGGTGATGGATATCGGCGGTTCGAAGGACGGCTACTTTTCCGACATGACACGCATGGCGGTCATCGGCCATGCGCCGGACGGCTATGCGGCCGTCCACGCCGTGGTCGAGGCGGCGGTGAAAGCTGCCCTGAAGGCGGCGCGCCCGGGTGTCCGCGCAAACGAGGTCGATGCCGCCGCGCGCGGCGTGATCACCGATGCCGGCTATGGCCCCTACTTCGTCCACCGGACCGGACACGGGCTCGGCTCCGAGGTGCACGAACCGCCCTACCTGACGTCGGTCTCGCAGACCGTGCTGGAAACCGGCATGGTATTTTCCATCGAGCCCGGCATCTATCTGCCCGGGCGTTTCGGCATCCGGCTGGAGGAAATCGTCATCCTGCGCGAGAACGGACCGGAGATTCTGTCCGACCTGCCCCGGGACCTCTTCGTGGCCGGAGACTGAGGCGGGATGGCGAGCGCCGAGATCTTCACCCGCACGGTGATCCAGGCCGGACTGGTCGCGGCTGCGGACGAGATGTTCGCCATCCTGAAGAAGACCGCCATGAGCCCGATCATCTACGAGGTGCTCGATGTCGGGACCGGCATCACTGACGGAGCCGGCAATCTGGTCAGTTCGGGCGCGGGCATTCCGACCTTTGTCGGCGTCCTCGACAAGGCGGTGCAACGCATCCTGACGATCCATCCGGCCGCGACGATCCGCGAAGGCGATCTGTTCATCACCAACGATCCCTATTTTGGCGGCGTCACGCACCTCAACGACGTCGTCGTCGCCATGCCCGTCTTCGCGGAAGGCCGGCTGATCGCCTGGGCCGCCTCCATCGCCCACTGGAACGACATCGGCGGCATGACGCCCGGTTCCATGTCGGTCGCGGCGAGCGAGATCTTTCAGGAGGGGCTGCGGCTGCCGGCGATCCGCCTGTTCGAAGCCGGTACCCCGGTTGCTTCGGTCTTCGACATCATTGTCGCCAATTCGCGCCTGCCCGATTTCACCAGGGGCGATCTGTGGGCGCAGGTCGCGGCCAGCCGCAAGGCGGCGTCGCGGGTCGCGCAGATTGCCACCGCGCACGGCATTGCGACCTATCTGGAGGCGATCGAGTCGCTGTTCGCCGAAGGCGAGGCTCGGGCGCGCGCCGGGCTGGCCGCCTTGCCGAAGGGACGTTTCGCCGTTGAGGAGGAACAGGATGACGGCGCCCTCTGGCGCGCGGAAATCGTGATCGCGGACGACAGCTTTACGGTCGACCTGCGCGGCAATCCGGCGCAACGGGCCGCGCCCTACAACACCAGCCGGGATGGCGCGGTGATCTCGGCGCAGATGATCTTCAAGGCGCTGAGCGATCCGGAACTGTTCGCCAATGCGGGCTCATTTGCGCCATTGCGGGTCCTGACGGAACCGGGAACGATCTTTCATGCGCTGAAGCCTGCGCCGCATGGCTATTATTTCGAGACGCGCATCCGCCTCTACGACATGCTGTGGCGATGCATGGCCGAAGCCATGCCAGAGCGGTTGCCCGCCGGCCATTTCGCCTCGATCTGCGGCACGGTGATCGCCGGCATCCATCCCGACACCGGACGCCGCTACACGATGGTGGAGCCGCAAATGGGCGGTTGGGGCGCGACGGCGACGCGCGATGGCCTCGACGCCATGTATTCGGCCAGCCACGGCGACACCTTCAACTGCCCGGTCGAGATCTGCGAGGCGCGCTACGGCATCGATGTCGGCTGGAAACGGCTGAACGAAACGCCGGAGGGCGCCGGCCTGCATCGCGGCGGCAAGGGACTGGAGGTCTGCTACCGCCCGCGCGGCGAGGCGATCCTGTCGGCCGGCTACAGCCGCAACAGGATTCCGGTATGGGGATCGACGGGTGGCGAGCCGGGCGGCAGGAACGGCATTGCTGTCTTGCGCAGCGATGGCAAAGCGCAGGCCTACGCCTTTGCTTCCGGCGTCAGACTTCACCCGGGCGATTCCGTCATCGTTTCCACCGCCAATGGCGGCGGATGGGGGGCGAAGGAAACTTCGGTCGACGTCGCGAAAGAACCGGACATCGCGTGACGCACAGTCCTCGGCGCGTCCGTGCCTGTTGATTGCGGCTGCCGGCGGAATCGCGCGGTCAGACGGTTCTTTTGTCGCGCCCACTGGACGGTCGACCAAGGTCGAGGTGTGGCGCGAACCGTATGTATCCGACCAAGAAGGATCGCGCTACACGATTGGGCTCTGACCCGGCACGCTCCTGAGAACACATCGCGACCAGTGTATCCTGACCGACGGGGCCGCGACCGTGATCGAGTATCAAGGCAGCGGGGTGTGCAGGCTGCTGGGCTTCAGCGATTGCGGCGGACATCGCAATGTCGGTGTACAGCACGGCAATGGCATCGACGTCTGTTACGGGCACGCTGCCTTGGTTCGTGCTCGCAGGTGAACCAGGCCGATTTCGCAGCCCACTCTCGTCCAGTGCACGGGCGGGTTCGGCCTCCTTACGCGACGCCGTGACATTCCCATCGCGCTGTGGGTGCGGAAAGGTGGCCGGGTAGCAGATTGAGGTCGATCCCCGTCCCCAATCGGACAAACGCGACCGACATCGGCGCATTCAGCCCGGGTTCAATGGGTATCCGTTCGCAGAGTGCCCTGAGCTCTTACCTGAATGCGTGTCGGGGCATTTGGGCCTGTAAGCACTGGTTCGCGGTGACCGCCAGAGCGAATTCAATTGGCGGAGAGGATGGGATTCGAACCCACGAGAAGCTTTTGACCTCTACTCCCTTAGCAGGGGAGCGCCTTCGACCACTCGGCCACCTCTCCGCGCCGGCAATCGCGATACAGGGTTTCCAAATGTCTTGCAATGACAAAGGGTTGCCATTCGTGATAGCGGCAGGGCTTTCGCAGGCGCCACGACCTGCGGCGCTCTATCGTGCAGAAACGTGCGGAACATGGCGGAAACACGCGCGGAGATACGGGGGAAAGGTGGGGGAATCCGTTCGCGCCGCGTTCCGTTCACAGGTTTCTCAGGCTGTGGACAAATGCCAGGCCTGGACCGATCCTGCCGGCAACGGATCGGGTGACCAATGATCGCCGCCATTCTCCTTTGCGCCAGCATCGCCGTCATCGACGGTGACACCTTCCGCTGCGGTCCGGTGATGGTCAGGATTGCCACGATCGATGCGCCGGAACTGCACACCGCCAAATGCGACGCCGAGCGGCGGCTGGCCGAGGTGGCGAAGGCACGGCTGGATTCTCTCCTGGCGGGCGGCGCGGTCTCGGTCGAGGTCGGGGATCCGGCGAGCGGACGGGAAAAGGACCGCCACGGACGAACGCTCGGGGTCGCGAAGGCGGGCGGGAAGGACATCGGGGCGGCATTGGTCGCCGAGCGCCTGGCGCGGCGCTGGACCGGCAAGCGCCGGCCGTGGTGCAATTGAGCGCTCCTTTCCGATGAAGCGATTATCAAGTGGCAGGCCGGTGAGGACTGCTGCTGGCCAGGGGCGCGTCCTCGCGAGGATTGCAACGTTGCCCGGTGCCGGGGTTACCGCCGGGGCGTACCTCGCCCGTTACGCAGGCTCTGGCCGCTATTAACGGCACTGGCGTCGGGCCTCGGCAAACTATCCTGCTTTGCGTGCGAGGCGATCCAGCCTGCCACCTGATAATCGCTTCCCTCCTTGCGTTTCACGGTTCGATTTCAGCCGCAGCCAAATATCCACGATCCAATCCGCAGTAGATGCACGCGGAGGTCAGTCGAGGCGCGCTGGACGGAATGGCAATATCGCGGGCGCACCAACAGCACCGCCCCGGCCTCACGTCGTTCGACATTCTGGCGTTCCAAGCGGGGCCGAAAATGACAGGTTTCGGATCGACAAGGCGCAACATCGCCGTTCTTCCTTTTTCATCGTCCCTTCTCCTAACGTTCAATCGGCTTCATAGCTGCGACGCGCCTCGGCATCCCAATAGGCCGACCACGCTTTGTCATAGGGGCAGTGTCGCCCCGTCGCCCTTGGTTCGCCATCGCGCACTTGAGGGCACTCAGGCCACGCGCAGTCGCCGTCTCGGTCCGCATGACAATGAGGCACGTTCGGCCGTTCGCCCTTCATGGCGCTGCCTCCTTGCGTTCAATCGTCGCTGCTATTCTGCAAAAGCGCTTCATGGGCACGAAGCATCCGAAAAACATCGCCAGATGCGAGCGCCGCGATGCCTCCTTGCGTTTCACTGGTCCTTTGATCTGTCCGGCCCGATGCCAAGCGCGCTCATCAGCCGTACAGTTTCCGGATCGGTTTGCGATCTGGCCCACTCTTCGCTTTCCTCGCGTGTGGCATCGAACTCCCCTGCGGCGACGCGGCTGGCAAATTTTGTGAGGCCGGCGGCGAGAAGTTCCCGATACAGCGCGGTCGGCCCGCAGACGTGCGCGTCGCCATAGTCATCGAACTCACCCGTCACGGCGCGGTCAGCGAGCGCTTCGTATTTCACCCGGTTTGCCGTCGACGCCTTTGCGGCGACCGCCCTTAATTCGGCGGCGAGGCGATCACTGGTTTTCATCTGGCAATTCTCCGGTTTCAAGTCGCACGGGCGGATGGTTTACGCCGAGAACGGTAAGGATCACAGGCGCGCCCGCCTTGATGGCTTCGATTTCCGCCGGTGTAGGAAACCACGCCGATTGCATGGCCGGCGTTCCGCATCCGTTTACCGCGCAGTTTTCCAGCACGTCACGCAGCGGCAGGCCGAGATACCCCTGCGACCGCCCGATGATGCGCGTGTGCCCGCTGATCATGCCGACCTGCATCGTCGCCTCCTTGCGTTCAATCGTCGCTGCTATTCTGCAAAAGCGCTTCATGGGCACGAAGCATCCGAAAAACATCGCCAGATGCGAGCGCCGCGATGCCTTCATCAATTTCGGCCTGCATCATGGCGCAAGCAGGCCCGACCATCATGTTCGGGTACTTCTGACCGTAGCCAAGCCACCGCTCGCGCTTTTCCTGAACACGCTTGATTTCATTCGGCAGCGCGTCTGCCAGCGTTACAGCCTCGGTCATAGCCGCCCCTCTGGGGACGAAGATGTTGTCTGCACGAAAGTCGCCGTCACGCTCACGCCAGATTTCTTTGTCGGTATTTTCACACGCTTTTTGATCATCGCTCATGCCTGCCCTCCTTGCGTTACAAGTTCGTCCGCGCCCGAAATTCGCCAAGAGCGAAGTCGCCCATGCCGTCCGGAACGCCAAGGATCAAACCATCGTAGTAACTCTCCCCGCGCCAATGCTCGGCCCTGTAAACAAAGTCGATGATACCGAAGCCGAAGCTGATTGATCGATCCGTCATTCGACGCACATCGGCAACCCGAGCGACATGTTCGAATGCGCAGAGCGCCTGAACATGAGCCGACGCCTCTTTAGCGCTAGAGACGAGAACAGCGATCCTCCGGCCAGCAATGGCTAGGTCAACCGCGTCGTTAATGGATTGTAGCATCCAACCCTCCTTCTCTATGAACTCCGCCGCCCGATATTGGCGTTGAGCCAGTTGCGGGCCCGCTGGTGCATCTTCGGCGTGTCGGTCCAGCCGGCCCAGGCGATCACCTGCCCCGTCACCGCCTTCTGGATACGCTGCTCGATGAAGTCGCCGGCCCACCATCGCCGCAGCTTCTCCCGCTGCTCGTCGGTCGGCACGAACACAGAGGCGCGGCCCGGCCGGCCAGGCGGTTCGCCGGCCTCCCCATGAACCTCAAGCGTGGCGCCGATCCGCGCCATGTGGTCGGCGATATGCTTCATGCGCATGCCCGTCCCGAGATCGCCGCGCCTGACCACGACGAGCACGCCGCCGCCGGCATCGGCCAGCCGGATGAGTGCAGCGCGCAGCGCGTCGCGGTCATCGTCGCGCGGATCGTCGACAAACACCTCGTCGCAACCCGCCTTCGCCAGCGCCCGGTCGTTCCGGCCATAGATGTAACCGATCCTCATGCCCCGTTCGGTAACGGGTTTTCAACAATTCAACAATCCTGCCCGATGTTTTCAACCGTGGCAAGGCATATTCAACATATGTGTTGACTTTCATACGGCGGCATGGTTGAAAAACGGCATAGAAATCGACGGGAGCGCTGAAAATGACCCTATGGGCGATCCAGCAGAGGCATCAGCGCGGATGGAGTATTCTCTCATTCACCATCCGCTTCTCCCGGCGTGACGCCTGGGAGGCGTGGCGGGAGACGCTGTTCCGTGGTGATGAACAGTCGGAGCATGTTCGCAAGGCCCGGATGCGGGATGGCTCCCTACGGGCAGTCAAGGTCGTCGTGACCGAGGCGTAATCGGAAAGGGAGCATATGCCTCAGACGAAAGTCACATCTGCCGACATCAAGGCGGCAATCCTGCGTCGGTTCCCATCGCAGGAATACGCCGTCATGTTTGAAGTTGGGAACGCGACTGGTGCGAGCGCTCGACGCTATGCGGACGCCATCGTCATGTCGCTATGGCCCTCCAGGGGGCTCGATCTTCACGGCATTGAGATCAAGGTTTCAAGGTCGGATTACGTAAGGGAGGCGGCTGATCCGCGAAAGGCGGAAAGCGTCGCACGATACTGCGACAAGTGGAGTCTCTACGTTGCTCCGGGCGTTGTCCGCGACGTTCTCGCAGTGCCTCCAGCCTGGGGGGTCGAGGAATTTGATGGTGCGTCATTCCGGACGCTCAAGAAGGCCGAGAAGACCGACGCCGAGCCGCTGACGCGCGGGTTTGTCGCCGCGATGCTCCGGCGCGGCGATGCTGTTTCCCGGGACGAAATGCGCGAATTCCAAGACCGCGCTCGACAGATGGCGGAGGATGCCTTGGCAGGAGAGCGCAAAGCCATCGAAACGCGCGTTGCCGCTGAAGTGGAAAAGCGCACAAAGGCGATGGCAAAAATGACGGCCGCGAGAGAGAGGCTCCTGTCTATGACCGGCGTCGACATTAGTGGAAGTCAGTGGGAGGTTGAGCGCCTATGGCGCGCTGTTCCGCTCGCGCTCAAGCTGCATGAAGCCGGCCTGCACGACAGCCGGTATTCCGGCATCGGATGCGATCTACGGAAGATCAAGCAATCCGTCGATGATTGTCTTGATGTCTTGGCTGGCATCGCCGCGCAGGACTCTGAATAGGGCTTCATCTGAAAGGGACATTCCCAAACGCACAAAGCCCGCCAGTTTCCCGGCGGGCTTTGTGTTTAGTTTGGCAGCCGGCGCTTCGTCAGGGAACTGGCGTGAAGTCCAGATAGAACGTATCGCCGACCGAGAACTTGCCGATCAGGTTGGGGTTGGCGACCGTGATCGACAGTGAGCCACCGGGCGACCACCGCGCAAACGTCTGATCCTCGTCGCTGCCGTCAGCGGGGTACGGGCCATCCTTGGCGGGAAAGTTGAAATACAGCGTTTCCTGTGTCGTGTCGCCCTCTTCGGGATATTCCTTGATCGACGTAATCCGAACCTTCGCTCGCATGGCACTCATTGTCAGTCTCCTGTGTTGAACTCTATCCGCCGCCAATCATGCTTTCAGCCAAGGCGCAGACGGCGCGCGCCAGCGGTCCGGTATCGCCCATCACGGCGTTGAGGATCGCCGCGTCGGCGGTGACGCCGGCCTCGGATTGGTGGCCGAAAGACGTCCCGGCCCAAGGGCAGTCGACCCTGATCACCATGCCGCCAAGCGCCCGTATTGCGGCAGCCTCGTTGTCGAACCGGACATCGTCGACGACCACGCGCGAGTGCATGGCGGCGGCGCGCGACCAGAGCGAAATCCACAGATCCCGCGCGATCAGGTCGCGCCCCCATTCGGCGCCGAGCGTCTGCATGGCGCGGCGGGGCGATGTCCCGCCAAGCACAGGGTCTGGCGCCTCCTTCATCCCGCCATCGATACGCTGGACGATGTCGTCGGCGTCGAGCCCGGCTTCGGCGTAGAGCGCCGCCATCATCGCCTTCAGCGGGCCCGCGAAGCGAACCCGGACGAAACCGTATTCGCGAATGAGGACGTCCGCCGCGGTCGATTTCCCGGCACCGGCGAGGCCGGAAAAGCCGACGATGGCCGGGCGACGGACGTAAAGTTCGAGCGGGCCGAAGGTCGTCACGGCCATCTCCGGGTCGACCTGCGCGCTCACGGGAAAACCTCCGATCCGGCCGGGAAGGCCAGCCATTGTTCGGCCGATGGTGTCGCCTGCTCGTCCAGCGTGATCGGCCATGTCGCGGTGATGCCGCGTTTCGGATGGACGAAGAACAGGGTCTGCGACGGCGGCGCAGGCACGGCGCGCAGCGATTTCATGGCGTATTCGTCGAACCCCTTCAGCGCGCCATTGACGAACGCGCGCGGCAGGTTCAGCGTCTGGTGCCAGTGACCCATGAGAAGCACGTCGTAGGAGCGCCCCAGCGACGTCTGCTGGCCGCGCATCTTGATCTCGCCCCTCATGATCGGTCCGATGGCACCGATGATGCCGTCGCCACCCTTGACGCCGAGCATGTCGCCATGCGTCGCCATGAAGCGCAGGCCGAACACGCGGAAGAATGCGTCTCCGGAGGACGGGATCAGCAGACGCACGCGCTTGTCGCCCTTGTCCTCGAAATGGCGGGCGACGAGGTGATAGACCAGCCAGTCGAAATTGCCCTTGTGGTATTCCTTGAACTCAGGCCGCTGCGTGTTGCGGCCGTGGTTGCCGGGAACGGCCGGCACGAATACCCGGCCGAATTCGTCGGCCATGCGTGTCAGCGCCTTGCACAGGATGTCTCGGACTGACAGCGCCGCCTCGAGGCGTCCCTCCTCGTCGGTGCGCGCCAGTTCGGGGTGCAGGCCGCCGGAAATGAAGTCTCCGAGAAGGGCAACGACGATGCCGGGATAGTCGCGCCTCATGTGGTTGCGCGCGACGTCGACGGTCGCGCCGACAAGACGGCTGACGCGACGCTGCGCGATCGCGGTGTCGAAGGCGTTGTAGCCGTTCGTCTCGTCGGCGGAGACGACCTCGCCATAGTGCCAGTCGCCCCAGAGGACGATCGGCACTTCCGGCAGCGACTTGCCGCCCTTCCGGGCCGCCGGAGGATCAAGCCATGTCGGCAGCGCGGCCTCGCCTTCGGCCATGCGGCCGATGAGCTTCAACACCGCGTCCTCGTCGGCACGCTCACGCAGGGCAGCCTTCAGTCGCGCCTTGGTGGCCGCCAGCTCGTCCGCCTTCGTCTGGCGCTGCACGGCCGTCTCGACGGCTTGCGGCGCGTCTGGCGCGGCCGATTCCCACAACTCGGCAAGCCCGGCCTTGCGGGCATCGGACAATAGCCGATCGCGCTGATTGCGGGAAAGGCCTAGTCTTGCCGCGGCAATGGCGGAGGATGACGGGACGGGTCCGGCAAACCCCGGCAGTGGATGGCCTTCGCTCACGGCGACTGCAATAGCCTCGGCGAAGGCACGAGCCGCCGCCGCCTGCTTTTCGGATGTCATGTGGGATTCCTTGACGGCTTCGCCTGATGGTCGAGGATGCGATCGAGACGGTCAGCAAGGCGGTTGATCGCCTCGACCACGCGCTCCTCGACTTCCTTGATCGCTTCGGACGTCGCGTATTCACGGGCGACGGACAGTTTGAACTCCGCGAGTTCATTGGCGCACTTGGCGCGGACCTCCTCGACGCGCCGCTCGATGGCGCGCAGGCCACGATAGACCCACGCAACGATGGCAAGGAGCGCCCCGCCAGCAGAGATGATGGATGCGACCTGCTCCCAGGTGATCGCGCCGCTCACGTCACAGATCCTTCTGCGGTGCAAACAGGGCCGCCCGGTCCCTGGCGCCAAATACCATCTTGGCGATGCGGTCTGGCGAGAGCTTGGCGTCCATGCTCACCAGGCACTTGCCTTCGAACACGAAGACGGCGGCGAGACCCTTTTCCGGCATCCCGTAGAGGACCGTCATGCCCTCGGCGGAACGCATTTTCAGGAGGATTCGGCCGGACTTGCCGGACGCCTCGATCGCATCGGATTCGCGCAGCACATCGTCGATTGTCGCCGCGTCGTTGAGGCATGCCGTGTCGGCGCGCGACGGGCCTGTAAACAGCGTCAGCGCCACGGCGCCGAGAAAGGCCAGAAGCCACGTCACGATGAAAAACCAGATCGCCCGGCTGTGGGTGGAAGCGGTCATTTCATGGTCTCCAGTTTGCGTTTGAGGGAGTCGTAGAAGGCGCCACAGTCGGTCGACTTGCTGTTGGCGCGGTCGAGTGCGGCACGTTCACGCTTGAGGACGGACAAGACCTCTGCGCCAGCGACGAGCGGCGCGTGCGGCACGGGACGGCGGCACTCTCCGGGCCACGCCGGCAATGACACTCCAGCCTGCGTCGAGCCCTTGGCGCGAGCCGCATTGTCGAGGCGCAGCGAGGCGCAGCCGGAGAGCGCCAGCGTCGCCGCCAGCGCGATCATGATCGTTCTCATGTCGTCACCTGGTGAGGAAATCGATGTCAGGCGGGGTCAGCAGGCAGGCGCGCCCTTCCGCCGCCAGCCGCGCCTCGTAGCCGGCAATCGCCTTCTCCATCGCCTCGTCGGCCGCCACCGAGGCGGCTTCAGCCATGCGCAGGCGTTCGGCCAGATCGGCGAGCGCGGCGTCACCGGCGATGCGCTGGCGTTCGGCTTCCGCAGCCTTCGCTTCGGCCACCTCGAGTTCGACGCGGGCGACATAGCCACGCAACGCCTCCCGCCGCACGGCAGGGTCGTCGATCAGGCGATCCCAGGCAATGCAGGCAACGAGCATCGCCGCGGCGCCAGCGGCGGCGACAAGGCCGTTGCGAACAGTCGCCAGCGGCGCGATCAGGTCAGAGAACGCCATCACGCGCGCCTTCCAGGCAGAGATTCCGCTCCTTCTCGCGCCGATTGACGAGGCCCTGGACGACCTTGCCGCCGGCCTTGTTCCACATCAGGATCGCGTCGCATGCGCCCTGCAGGTCTCCGGCATTGACGCGGGCGCGGACGCTCGATCCACAGAAACCGCCAATGCCGATATTGTAGGTCAGCGACACGAAGGCGACATAGGACTTGATCGGGATCGCGTCCGGCTTCGTCAGGCAGGCGCGCATGCCGGCCTCGTGCTCCTGCAGGCGTGGCAGGAACATCGACGAGCACTGTTCGGCGGTGAAGTGCATGCCGGGGCCGATGCCCTTGGTCTCGCCATAGCAGGCGGTCCACACGCCGACGACATCGCGGTAGGAGGAAAGGCGCAGTCCCTCGAAGCCGCCGACAAGGGCGATGGCGAAGGCCGCCGCGGCCGTGCCTTTGCCGAGGCGCGTCGACATGAATTTACGCATCTTCGAAATCCTTCTGAGCGATGAGGCGGGCGACGAACGCACCGGCCGTGACAAGACCTGCGGCCAGCGCCAGCGCGGTCGGAGAGACGCCGGGGATCGGCGGGACGGCCGGCAACGCGACCTCGGCCGCGGTCAGGATGAAGGCGAGCGCCATCAGGCGCACCGACCAGGCGCGACGCAGGATGCGCCGCCAGTCCGGGTGCAGGCGTGGCATGGGATGATCCTCGTTTGAATGATTTGCGGGCGACGTGCAGAGGTCGCCTGGCTCAGTAGGTGATGTTGTTCGCGAACTGCGAATTCGCGCCGACCTTCGTGAATGTGCCGTTGCCGGTATTGCCCTGCGCGTTATTGTAATCAGCAGCTCCGGCTTCGAGGATCGACCATGCAACCGTCGACGAATCGCAGATGTTCCCGCCGAGCGCGCACTTGGTCGCTCCGTTCAGGTAAATGTCGACGTTTGAATTGGCCTTGAGATTGTTGCCGCCGATGCGGTGACGCGTACCGGCGGCGATGATGCCATAGGTGTTGAGGGCGATTTCGTTGCCCTCGACGATGAAGTCTGAGCAGGATGCATCGATGTTGATGCCAGCCGCCGCCGGTGTGCCGCCAGCAACGGCCCATTCGCTGCCAAGTAGTTTCCAATTTGTTGCAGACTGGAAAATGCCCGCGCCACCGGCCGCCGTCGTGAACGAACACCCGCTAGCGACGCCCCAATCCTGTCCAGAAACCCACAGCCCAACCTGCTGGCCGTTTGTCGAACAGCCGACTAAACGCACACCCTCATCGTAGGCGCCGGCGCCTCCATGTATGTAAAAGCCTCCGTTCGACCCATTTTGAACTTTTGTCGCGACGATATCTGTATCGGCGCACATATCAAGAATGATGCCGAACGCAGTACTGGTGATGAAGCAGTCGCGAATGGATGCGTTCGCTGCGTAATAAAGGTGAAGGCCGTCGTCGCAGCCTGATACGTGCAGACGCTCCATTTTGATGTAGGAAATACGCTTCGCCGAATCGACGCCGTTGAGATAGACCGCCGACACATTGGTCTTGCCGTTACCGTCGAAACGGATATCCGCGATATCGACGAAGGTCTTGGTCGCGCTCGTTGCCGACATCGTCAGCATGTTGATGGAGTTGGATCGCGCCTTGAAAATGGTGCCCCCGCCAGGCGCGCCGCGAACCGCAACGCCCTCCTTGAGGGTGACGCTATCGATGTAGTAGGTGCCGGCCGGGAAGTAAGCGACGCCAGCGGTGACCGCATTAATCGTTGCTTGCACATTGGCAGTGTCGTCGGTCCCCGTGACAGCGGGAGCGGCGACAAAATCCGCTTGGTGTCGCGACCAATAGAGCGCGGCATCCTTGATATTGGCGGCTTGCCATGTCCTTTGCGACGTATCCGAGCCAGCCAAGGCTAGTGCCTGTGTACCGTCAGGCGTGTTGCCGGCATCTCGCACCGTGTTTCCGGCGCGGGTCAGAGTTCCCGCCACCGCGAGCGTCGAAGAGAGCGTTGTCGCGCCAGTGACGGCAAGCGTTGACCCGAATGTGACCGCGCCGGTAACGCCGAGCGTCGAGCTGAGCGTCGCGGCGCCTGTGACGCTGAGCGTGGTCGAGAAGCTGCCAGACGTTCCCGTCAGAGAGCCGGTCACAGCGAGTGTCGATGACAGCGTCACGGCGCCGGTGACAGTCATCGTCGAGCCGAACGACGCCGCGCCCGTGGCATGGAGCGTGGTCGAAAAACTGGCAGAAGTGCCGCCAAGACCCGCGCTTAGCGTCACCGCACCTGTTACCGCGAGCGTAGAGCCAAACGTCGCGGCACCAGTCACGCCAAGCGTGGTCGAAAAACTGGCAGAAGTGCCGGTCAGCGCGCCGGTGAAGGCTCCCCCTGTCTTGGGCACGTAGTCGTCGGCCCAAGCCAGAGCCTTCCATGACGTCCATGTACCGCTATTCAGACGGCGCAGGTATGGAGCATTCGTGTTGCCCCATGCCGGCCACGCGATTTGCGTGCCCTGCGTATCTGACCCGCGAAGGAATTGCTCGATCCATACGGTCGCGGACGGCGCGTTCGGCGAGTCCGACAGCGGCTGGCGGTAGAACCCGTTGAACTTCGATAGCCCGTTGAAGTCAGTCGTGGTGTCGTAGGTTGCCAACAACGGGCCGTTCGCATCAGACCCATCATAGACGGTAACGTACGTGCTGGTCAGAGCCCCCGCCTCAACCGTGATGACCCACGGCGTTGTGTTGAGCGTCGTCCATTCGGTCCCGATGTTCCCAGAGATGTCGCGCACCCTGAAGATCGAATAGGACCAGTTATAGTCCAAGTCCCCGATCTGGATGCAGCGATTGGCCCCATCGTGGCCGAAGGCAACAGGGTGGCGGCGGTCTCCTCCAACTTGACGGACAGAGGTGTTGACCCATGTCGGGTTGCCAGCGTTGACGTAGATGTATCCAGAGATCAAGAACGAGCAGGACGCTTGGGCGCCGTACTTGTAGCAGTCCAGCCAGAACGTCAGAAATTGGCCGGTGTCGGCAAGCGTCAGCGGCAATTTGATCCGCACGCCGCCAATATTGTTCAGGCCTGTGAAGCGCTTGAGGCCGCCCGGAACGTAGGATCTGCTTTCAACGGTTTCGGCCGATACCAGCTGCTGTTTCGGAGCGCCTGCCGCGGTGGCGACATCAGCCTGGAATCCCGCATCCGCGCCAAGGATGGCCGCGACATCGGCCGCCGTCGCATAGACATCACCGGCATCACCGGCCGCATCGAACATCACTTGGCAGGCCATGCCGGCGGTAAATGACCCGGAACCGGCGACATAGGTCACGTCGATCTGTTTCCATCCGGTATCGGCCGAAACCGCCGTCACATGGTAGAGCGCGAAGATTTCCGGGTTGTCTCGCGCGACCAACGCCAGCGTGCCCTTGACCGGATTTGTCGAGGATGCCATCGCCGACAGCCATGCTGCAACGGACGGGTTGCCACTCGCCGCGCTGAGATCGTCGAACGCGATCGCCGTGGCGCTGTCCGGCGACGCATTGTCGAGGCGCAGCAGACCGGCGCCGGGATCGGCCATCGTGGTCGACGTGGCGAAGGTGTAGGCAATGCCGGCGCCGGCGCCCGCCAAGCCGTCGACGCCCTTGTCGCCCGCCCGCGTGAACATCAACTGGACGGGCATGGCCGCCGTGAACGTCCCGGCAGAGGCGACATGGGCAACGGTCAGTTGCTTCCATCCCGTATCGGCCGACACGGCCGACAGCGTGAACAGCGCGAAGATTTCCGGGTTGTCTCGCGCGACGATGCCAACGTGCCCCTTGACCGGGTTGGTCGATGCCGCCATCGCCGAAAGGAACGCGGCCACCGAAGGATTGCCGACCGCCGCGCTCAGTTCATCGACCGCGATGGCCGTGACCGATGCAAGGGAGGCGTTGTCGAAGCGCATGACCCCGGAGCCGGGGTCGGCCATCGTGGTCGCGGTCGAGAACGTGAAAGGCAGCCCGGACGAGGCACCGCGCGTGCCAGGCGCGCCGTCCGGCCCCTTGAAGGGCTCGCCATCGACCCATCCGCCGGAGCGGTACTGGCTGAAATAGGTCGACTGGCCGGATTCGATCACGGCATAGACATAACCCTCGGCTGCGGAGGCCGGGCGGGCGGAGAGAGCGCCAGCGCCATCTGGCGCCAGGCCGGTGATCGTCATCTGGCGGATGATCTCGGCAAGGCGATCGTTAGCCCATATCGTCCGCGTCGCCTCAGCGGTCGTTCGGGCGATCGAATAGGCTGCCCCGGAGACCGACTGCCCGCCCCATGCGCGCGCCAGCGTCAGCGCCGTATCGCTTTCGACTGACTCCACCATCGCGGCCACGCCGTCGACAACGAGGATGCCGCCCTCGACCAGCGCGAAGGTCCATCCGGTGCCCGATCCGGTGACGGACGTCGACCCATAGGTAACAGTCACCGTCCCCGTTTTGTAGGGAGATGTCATGGCAGTCCTTTCGGAAGTGTCAGGAAGTCGCTAGAGCGCGGTCGGCACCGCGAAGACGTAGTAGCGGAACCCGATGAGGGTGAGTTGCGACAGCGTTGTCTGGCGAATGAAGGCTTCGTCCCGATACCGGTCCTCGTCCCGCGTGCCGTCGCGATCGACGTAGAAGGTCACACCGGTATCGCTGACCTTGGCGACGAACGAAGAGGATGAGAACGTATTCAGGTCATCGACGTTCTTGGCGAAGAAGTCGGTCCAGACATACCGGCCCGGCGCTTCGTTGATCTCGTACTTCGCCCGCGCGATGACGAGCGGGCGGAAACCGCCATTGGCGAACGAGACGACGTATCGATGCGTCCCGTAGCGGGCAACATCCGATGCCACGGTGATGTCGGCCGCGGCGACCCACCCCTGCGCGACGATCGGCAGATAGGAGGCGCGGGTATCGAGCAACACATCGCGGTCGGATGAGCCGCCCGAATTGGGCCGGCGGATCAGCGCATGGCTCCCGTCCACAACCTCGACGACCTTCGCGGTTCCCGTCGTCTCTGGCGTCACTTCGTCGGCCAGCACGAAATAGCGGCAGTCGAGAGAGACCGACGACAGATTCCGGAACTCGATCGCGCCGGACACGATCCGATGCTCGAGCTTGATTTCGTCGACATTGTTGTCTGGATAGGGCGGCAACAACAGTGTCTGGCCGGTCACGTTGACCTGCGCCTCGACCACGCAGCGCGGCGAGATCGGCACGCCAATCGATATCGACAGTGTTCCTGACGCTGCCAGCGTGAAGGACCCAGTCGCCACGACCTTCATCGGCACCTTGTCAGACGACAGGATCAACTGGTCGCGCGTCGCCGTGGCGACATCGAAGCCCGGCTTGGCGACCTTGACCTCGTCAGGGGCGATGCGGATGATCTTTTTGCTGGCGGCGAAGGTGCCGGTGATAGACGGATAGTCGTCATTCTCGATCGGTAGTTCGGTGAAGACGATCCGGTCCTCGGTGTAGTCATGTGCGGCCTTGGAAGTGCTGTAGACCTGGATGCTCCCGATCGGGAACTCCTCTGACGTTCCAGGCGCAGCGGCGATCGGGCGGCTACCGATGGCATGCAGCCAGCCGGGGAAGTAGGGTCCGGTCTCCGGCGAGTCCCACGGGACAAAGGCGCGCAGGACGCGGCCTGGGTCGAGAAGCACGAGGCTTGTCTTGTAGATCGGCCGTGTCGTCGTCGGCACGTCGTTCAGCGAATAGGAGACGTAGCGATAATCGCCGCTGTCCTGGTATTCGCGTCGTTCACTTTTCCATGAACTGACCCAGTCCGACCTGTCGACGGCACGGAGCAGGATGGTGCGATATGCAAGGTCCGTCATCCGGTCGATCGCATAGACGATGCTGAAGCGCCGGTAGGTGCTGGTCGTCTGATGCGTTGCCGCAACGGCCTCCTCGAAATCTGACGATGTGCTGCCGGCTGGCGCGAAGGCGAAGTCGCCATACACGATGTCCGGCGTCGGTGTCGGCGTCGCCGCGTTCGGACAGGCCGTCCACCAATACGTCCCCGAGAAGGCCCAATCGCTGCGCTCATACGAGTAGGCGATCTGCTGGATTTCCGAATTGAACCTGAACTTGTGGTAGTCGGTATTAGGCGTCGTCAGCGGATCGTCTCCGTTGTCCTGCATGACCTTTACGACGGGCCCGACGCCGGACTTGATGCCGATGAACAAGCGACTCACGAGAAGAGTTCCACCGAGGCATTCGTCCCCGACCCCTTCAGGACGAGTTTACCATTCGCCGACTGAAGTTGATCGAAGGTCAGGGTCCCGAGGATGACGTTCTGCATCTTGACGACACCGCTTTCGATGGCGAACGGCGCGACCGGGCTCGACCCGTTCATGACGATAAACTTGTCGACGTCGAAGGTGACGCGAACCTGTGTTGGCGTGACATCGAGATAGAACCCGCCCTGGGCGAAGGCATCGCCGGACGTTGCCCTGCCCTGCACGGCGTAGCGCGCGGTGACGCCGGATGGCGCCGATGTAGCGACCCAGCCGACAAGGCCCTCGGCCGTGCCGTCATCCGTCTTCGCCGTGACCTCCGTCAGCGCCGCGGCGATGGCGGTGACACGGGTATCGGATACTTCCTCCCACGCCGTTCCGCTCCAGCGATACTGACGGTTGCCGTCGTCGGTATCGAACCACAAGGCTCCGACCACCGTCGTCGTCGGCTCGTCATCCTGGCTGAAGACTGTCATGCCGGCGGCCGAGGCATCGACCCATTCGCCGGCGACGAGAACATAGGTCTTGTTCTCGTCGTCGGAGTCGAACCAGATCGAGTTTTCAGGCGCCGTTGTCGGCGGCGGCCCAGGCTGATGATAGACGGTCGGGATTTCCTCGACGGTCGCATAGAGGCTGCTGATCGCCGATGCCTGGCCGCGGGCGGTGGCGATCGACGCGCCGTGGCGGACGATGGCGCTGGCAGTCGCATCGGCCGTGGCATTGGCGAGCGATTCCATGTCGGTGCGAAGTTGCTCGAGATCGGCGCGCATCTCCGCGATCACCGCGCGCGAATCATCGGCAAGCGTCTCCAGCTCGACAGAGATGTCATTCGTCGCCACATCTGGCGTCGTCGCCTGAGCCCACGCGGACCAGGACACGGCGCGCCGCGGCTCGGTCACGATGCGCGTGCGCGCCTCGAACAGCGTCGACGAGACGACCCCTTCGGTCAGCGCGGCGACGGTGATGTCGGCGGCATTGCGCCGCGAAAACACCGGCTCGGCCGTCCCGGCCACCCGGTACTCGATTTCGACATGGGTTACGGTCTCGTCGTCGAACGGCGACCATGAGACGCGCAGGCCAGGATAGGCCTTGCCATTCGGCGCCGTGGCGACAATCCCGATCACCGCGAGATTGTCCGTTTCCGTCGCGTAGTCTGGCTCCGCCGGCAGAATGATCGTCGGCGCGGGCGTTCCGGCGGGCGCATCGTAGATCGATGCATCGCGCTCCATCAGCGTCAGCGTCAGCACGCGAGGACGATCGACGCCGAGGCGGCGGAGCGACGACGCCTGCACGAGCCACGTCCGGTCGCCATAACGGGCCGAATTCCAGCGCACCCAGTCTCCAGCCCTGATCGCGCGCAGACGCGGCATCAGCGTCACGGTCGCCGTCGCCTGGTACTGGTTTTCCGTGACGTAGATGCGCGCCAGGCTTTCCGCCTGGAACCGGTGGCGCACCGTGTCGAAGTTCATCGTCACGTCGCGGGTGCGGCGGTCGCGCGCCACGGCGGCGGCCACGACCTGCGTTTCGTAGGAGGTGGCCGACCACAGATTGTCAGGGTCCGGATAGCTGCCGCCGACCGAATTGACCCGGCGTGCCATCGATTCACGCAACCGCACCTTGACAGCCTCGCCGACGACCAGGTCGCCATCGGTGAAGGTCGCGACAATGGGCTGCGAGGCGCCGGTGATCGGCCAGACGCCGTCGACACCATCGACCGTCATGCCGGCGGATGCTGCCTGCATGCCCTCGATATTGTCGCCGTGCGTGGCGGCGCAGTCCAGGAACATCGACAGCCGATAGCGCGTCTCGCCATCGTCGGCGGTCTCGTCGCAGATATTGGCGGCGGCCGTCCAGGCGCCGAGCGGCAGGTCCGTCGCGGGCATTTCCATGCCGCAGAAGACGTCGCCGTTCCAATCCAGCCCGCGCCGGTAATTGTATTCGATCACGCGCGGGTTTTCGGTGAATTCCCAGGTCGACTTGTCATTCCAGCGATGCGCGCCGGCGCCGCCGACCGAGGAATCCTTGCGCCAGTCATAAAGCGGTGCGCCGCGGAATTCGAAAAAAAAGTCTGGGAACGAATTGTTGTCGTCCTTGTCGTATCTCAGCGTCACCTTGACACCGGCGCAGCCATGCCCGACATGGTCCGCGGTCCAGCGGCCGGAAGGATTGGCATTGTCGATCAGGTCCTGATCGGCCTCGGTCTGCCAACCGTCGATGAACCTGACCCAGACCAGGTTGCGCAGGTCGCCGGAGACCGGCGTCAGGCCTTTCAAGGGGTCATCGGACTCGCCGAATTCGACCCATTCGCCGCCGATGCCGATACGGATCAGCGCATCGCAGGGGAAGTCGGACAGTTGATAAATCTGGTGCAGCCATTTATTCGATTTGCCCCAGGTATTGACGTAAATGTCATGGCCGGAGGCGGCACATAGGCCGACGGCGACACGGCGAGGAACGGTCTCGCCATATTCGCGGTCGAAAACCGTCCCCTTCGACTGCGACGACTTGTTCAGCCACGACGAAAGCAGCTGCAGGCCGATGCCGATCGCCAGTTTGGCAACGGTTCCGAGCCCGCCAAGAAACGAGGCGGCGGTCGCGATGGCGGAAGACACCGTCGCGATGATTGACGACAGAATGCCCATGTCACCCGATCCTGAACGCTTGCGTCACCGCGAGGGGCGACAGGAACACCGGGCCGGAAACGCCCTTGGTGAAAAATCCGCGGGCGGTGAAGATGCCTGCCGACAATCCGCCGTCAGGGCCCCGGATGAGGCCGCCATCGCCACGCCTGGCGAATGACGGCGCGATGTCAGGATAGACCGCCAGCGCCGCGCCAACGTCATGATAGCCGTGACGCCGAAGGCGCCGCGCCGCGCCAAGTGACGTGGCGTAACCCTTCGGGCGCGGCCACGGCATGGCATCGCCGCCGATGCATGCGGCGGCGCCATCCCAGAAGACCAGAAAGCAGTCCGACTGCCCCCAGGCGAAGGGCTGGCCGGCGTGCCATGCGACGGCGTCGTCGAGGCGTCTCTCCCAGCCGGAAACGCGAGTCATCGCAGTGGCGCGCCGCTGGACGACGAGGACGAGGCGGATTTCTTGCGCCCCCAATAGATTTCGACACGACCGCGCGTCGCGGCATGTTCGTAGAACCTGTCGCCGGGCCAGCGCCGCTGCTGGTCGGCGTGCGAGCGGAAGCGGCCGTTGCTGCGCGAGTAGTCGAGCGCGCGCGTCTCGCATGTCGCCTTGATCGTGTAGGGAGCGCCGGGCGACTCCTCGTGATCGATCGTGTCGATATAGCCGCGACGGATTGCTTCGACATGCAGAAGCGCGCCGGTCGCCGGATCGAGATGCGCATCATAGATGGTGACGGGACGATCCGAGTAATCCTCGTTCTCGATGGCGACCAGCACGTCCGGCGTCAGTCCGTCCTCCGGCGAGGCCGCCAGCGTGACGGTAAAGGAGGCAGCCTCGAGCCCGGTCAGATCGCCAAGGTCTGTGACCTCGATCACCGAGCCCGGTGCCCATGTGTCGACCCCGTCGAACAGCGGAACGGAATCGCGGACGAAGCGATAAGTGCCGCCGCCAAGGTCGAAGCGGATCAGGCCACGGATGCTTTCGCGCCCCGCCGCCATGTTGGCCTGGACATCCGTCGGCAGCGTCATGCCATCACCTCGACAAGATCGAAGGACAATGTCGGAAAGGCGCCGTCGGCCAGAGCGAACGAAGCAGCGCCGGACGGCGTGGTCATTGCCAGTTTCGGGTTTTCGAACACTGCGGCCGCGCCGGCGGCGCAGGCATAGGCGCGCGGCGCGCGCGTGAAGGCGATCGCGCGCGTCGTCGTTCCGGCGGGCGATTCCTCCGCCACACGCGCCAGCGCACGGTAGGTGCTGCCGCCGGAAACCA
>WPCK01122221.1_pt1 | contig 27040 bp, 27 predicted proteins | sample 5399851 | NCBI WGS metagenome assembly WPCK01 (sample SAMN12869471, study PRJNA574797) | sludge metagenome | isolation source: wastewater treatment of pH11 | place: China:Beijing | collected 2019-05-20 | reverse complement strand
GACCCACCCCCCCCCACAACCGAACTCGAACCCGCACCCGAACCCGAACCCGAACCCGAACCCGAACCCGAACCCGAACCCGAACCCGAACCCGAACCCGAACCCGAACCCGAACCCGAACCGGTCCGGGTTCCGGATGTGGCGGACGGGGCATCGCATGGCGCGGGCGGCGAGGCGGTGCCGGACGACACGGTTGCCGCGCCTCCGTCCGGCCGTGTGGCGGTCGGACGGGCGATCGAGGCGGTGGCCGAGGCGGTACCGGCGGTGCCAGAGCCGAAAAAGGGCTGGCTCAGCCGCCTGCGCGACGGGCTGACGCGCTCCTCGCGCGAGCTGTCGTCGTCGGTCGCGGGCGTCTTCACCAAGCGCAAGCTCGACGAGGACACGCTGGAGGAGCTGGAGGAGGTGCTCATCCGCGCCGATCTCGGGGCCGAGACGGCACTGCGGATCACCGGCGCGCTGGCCGAGGGCCGCTACGGGCGTGACATTTCCGGCGAGGACATCCGACAGGTGATGGCGGCGGAAATCGAGAAGGTGCTGGCGCCGGTCGCCCGGCCGCTCGAGCTCGACCTCAGCCACAAGCCGCATGTCGTGCTTGTCGTCGGCGTCAACGGTGCCGGCAAGACCACGACCATCGGCAAGCTCGCCGCCAAGCTCAAGGCCGGTGGGCTTTCGGTGATGCTGGCTGCCGGCGACACGTTCCGCGCCGCGGCGATCGAGCAATTGCACATCTGGGGCGAGCGCACCGGGTCGCCGGTGGTGTCGGGCAAGCTCGGCGCCGACGCGGCGGGCCTGGCCTTCGATGCCTACCAGAGGGCGAAGGCGGCAGGCGCGGACGTGCTGCTCATCGACACGGCCGGGCGGTTGCAGAACCGCACCGAACTGAGGGCGGAACTGGAAAAGATCGTGCGCGTGCTCGGCAAGGTCGACCCGGACGCGCCGCACACGGTGCTGCAGATCCTCGACGCCACCACCGGGCAGAACGCGCTCAACCAGGTCGACATCTTCCGCAATGTCGCCGGCGTCGGCGGTCTGGTGATGACCAAGCTCGACGGCACGGCACGCGGCGGCATCCTGGTCGCCATCGCGGCCAGGACGAAGCTGCCGGTCTGGTTCATCGGCGTCGGCGAGGGCGTCGACGATCTCGAACCGTTCGAGGCGAAGGATTTCGCCCAGGCGATCGCGGGGGTAACGACATGAGTGGCCTGCCGCTGGAAACCGGCCCGTCCGACCCGCGCACGCGGGAGCTCAATCCGCTCTTGAAGCTGGGGCTGGAACTCGGGCCGCTCCTGGTGTTCTTCTTCGCCAATGCGCGCGGCGAATGGCTTGTCGGGCGCGTGCCGGCGCTGGCCGAACTCGGCGGGCCGCTGTTCGTCGCCACCGCGCTGTTCATGGTGGCCACCGCCATTTCGCTCGGCGTGTCGTTCGCGCTCACCCGCACGCTGCCGGTGATGCCGCTCGTCTCCGGCGTCGTGGTCGCGGTGTTCGGCGGGCTGACGCTGTGGCTGAAGGACGAGACCTTCATCAAGATGAAGCCGACCATCGTCAACGCGCTGTTCGGGGCAGTGCTGCTCGGCGGGCTCGCCTTCGGCCGGTCTCTGCTCGCCTATGTGTTCGAGGCGGCTTTCAACCTGACGGCCGAGGGCTGGCGGCAGCTGACGCTGCGCTGGGGCCTGTTCTTCCTGGTGCTGGCGGCGCTCAACGAGGTCGTCTGGCGGAGCTTTCCAACCGACACCTGGGTGGCGTTCAAGGTGTGGGGCATCATGCCGATCACCATCGCCTTCACGCTCGGCCAGATGCGGCTGATCGCCCGGCACACGGTTGAGGACAAGGGCACCGAAAGCTGACGACGATCAGTCGGCGGCAAGCGCCTTGTCGATGGCCGGTTTCAGCCGCGTGGCGAAATTGTCCGGGCCGATCGGACCGGCGATCTTGGCCACGATGATCCCGGCGCGGTCGATGACGAAGGTTTCCGGCACGCCATAGACGCCCCATTCGATGGCGGCGCGACCGTTGGCGTCGACGCCGACGGCGGCATAGGGATTGCCCCCCTCGGCCAGGAACGCCTCGGCGTTTCCGGTCTTGTCCTTGTAGTTGAGGCCGATGATGCGAACCCGCCCGTCGCGGGACAGTTCGTTGAGGAACGGATGCTCGTCGCGGCAAGGCACGCACCAGGACGCAAACACGTTGAGCAGGGTAACCTGGCCGGCAAAACCGGCCGAATCGATTCCCGGACCCCATTTGTCGCCAAGCGGCGGCAGTACGGTGGCCGGCGCGGGATGGCCGATGAGGGCGGAGGGTACCTCCGACTTGTCGCCCTCGGCCATGAGCTGGACGAGGAAGAAGCCGGCCAGCGCCAGGAAGGCGGCCAGCGGCAGGAAGGTCAGCAGGCTGCGGCGGGAACGGACCTCGGTCATCACGCGTCCGAACGGCGCTTGATGCCGGCGGCTTCCAGCGCGGCAAGGTCGCGACGGCGGCCCCGATCGTCGAGAACCACCCACAGGATCGTCGCGCCGATCACGGCGGCGGAAACGAGGTAGGCGGCAAGCACATAGGCGTCGTGGTTCATCGGGTCACCCGTTGTCGGCGCGCCGGGCGGCGAGCCGCCGCATGGCGGACACGCGCCGGCGCAGGATCTCGGTGCGCATGGCGGCCAGGTGCAGGGCCAGGAACAGCAAGGTGAAGCCGAGCGCGGAGATCATCAGCGGCCACAACAGGCTTGGATGGATGGTCGGCCCGTCCATGCGGAACACGGCGGCCGGCTGGTGCAGGGTGTTCCACCAGTCAACCGAGAACTTGATGATCGGGATGTTGACGAACCCGACAAGGGCGAGCACCGCGCTGGCCCGGGCGGCACGCGAGGGATCGTCGAGCGCGCGATTGAGCGCGATCAGGCCGAGATACATCAGGAACAGCACGAAGACGGAGGTCAGGCGCGCGTCCCACACCCACCATGTGCCCCACATCGGCTTGCCCCAGATCGATCCTGTGACAAGGGCCAGCAGCGTGAAGGCGGCGCCGATGGGCGCGGCCGCCTTGACCGACACGTCGGCAAGCGGATGACGCCAGACCAGCGTGCCGAGCGCGGAGACCGCCATCATCGAATAGCCGAACATGGCAAGCCAGGCGAACGGCACATGGATGTACATGATGCGAACCGTCACGCCCTGCTGGTAATCCTCCGGTGCGTTGAAGCCCATCCACAGCGCGGCGGCGATGGTGATGGCGGCCAGGGCGGCAAGCCAGGGAATGAGCCTGTCGGCAATGGCAATGAAGCGGGTCGGGTTGGCGAGCGCCGTCAAAGACCAGCCGGTGGCGATGTTCTCGTTCATGCCGTCCTCTTATCCGTCACCGTCTTCCAGTGCAATTCCGGCCGCTGCGCCTTGATCGGGCTCAATCGGTCCCGTGCTTCAGCGCGACGGCGGCGGCGGCCGGGCCGATGACGGCAAAGAACAGCGTCAACGCGGCGAGAATGAGGAATGGCGGCAGGAACGGGTCCGGGTCATTGACGGCGGCGTAGGCAGCCGAGACGCCGAAGATGAGGGTGGGGATCACCAGCGGCAGGATGACGACGGAGACCAGCAAGCCGCCGCGCGGCAAGGCCACGGCGACGGCGGCGCCGACGGCGCCGATCAGGGCGATCGCCGGCGTGCCGGCGAGCAACGTCAGCGTGGTGGCGCCGATGCCCTCCGGTGTCATGTTCATGAACAGGCCGAGCAGCGGCGAGGCGACGACCAGCGGCAGGATCGCGGCGGTCCAGTGCGCCATCGCCTTGACGACGACGAGCAGGGCCAGTTCGAAGCCGCCGGTGGCGGCAAGCATGACATCGAGCGATCCGTCCTCGCGGTCGGCCTGGAACAGGCGGTCGAGGCCGAGGAGCCCGGCCAGGAGCGCGCCGATCCACAGGATCGCCGGGCCGATGCGCGCAAGCAGGTTGAGGTCCGGCCCGACGCCGAACGGCACGACCGCGACGACGGCGAGGAAGAACAGGATGCCGACCAGCGCGCCGCCGCCGGCGCGCAGGCCGAGTTTCACGTCGCGGGCGAACAGGGCGATCATGGCGCGCCGAGCTCCAGCGTTCTGGCGCCGGCAAGCCCGAGGTCGAGGTGGGTGGAGGCGACGAGGATGCCGCCTCCGTCCAGATGCGCCTTCAGCATGTCGGTGAAGCGCGCCTCGGAGCGGCGGTCGAGGCCGGCGGTCGGCTCGTCGACCAGCCAGACCGGCCGGCGATTGAGGTGCAGCCGGGCGATGGCGACGCGGCGTCTCTGCCCGGTGGAGAGCGCACCGAACGGCAGATGGCCAATGCCGGGCAGGCCGACGCGGGACAGCGCGTCGTCGACAGTCTGATCGGGGGCGCCGGCAAAGGCCTGCCAGAAGGCAAGGTTCTCCGCCACGGTCAGCGCCGCCTTCATGGCATTGACCGGCCCGAGGAAATGCATGGCTGCGGCCGGGGAAGGCCAGGCATCGCCGGCGCCGTCGATCGCCACCGAACCGGACGCGGCCGGCAACAGTCCGGCGAGCACGCGCATCAGCGTCGTCTTGCCGGCGCCGTTCGGCCCGGTGACGACAAGCGCCTCGCCGTCCGACAGCGCGAATGACACGCCGGAAAAGATGGTGTCGCCGCCGCGTTCGCCCGCCAGATTTTCGGCCAACAGCCGCATCCGTCCCGTTCCCGCCCGCCGCGCCGTTGATGCAGCGCAGCAAATTTGCCTTTCGTCGGTCTGGCGCCCTCATACGGGATAAACTATAAGCCCGGCAACCGTGCCAGCAGTCGGCATGGAATCGCATCAGCGCCGATTGAAGCGCGCCCGGCTTTCCAAGCCGCCGCCGGGGCGGACAGCGGAAATGACTGCACCCGCACCCGACGTGATACGTCAGGCTCTGTTCGCCCCAGATCGGCCGAACTGGAAGGAACGAGCCGTGCCGCAATCCCTCGACAGCTTCAAGTGCCGCAAGACGTTGACCGTCGGCGCGAAGACCTATGTCTACTATTCGCTTTCCGCCGCGGAGAAGAACGGGCTCGCCGGCATTTCCCGACTGCCCTACTCGATGAAGGTGCTGCTGGAAAACCTGCTGCGCGCCGAGGATGGCACGACGGTCACGCGGGATGACATTGTCGCGGTCGCCCGATGGCTCGACGACAAGGGCAAGGCCGGCAAGGAAATCGCCTTCCGTCCGGCGCGCGTGCTGATGCAGGATTTCACCGGCGTGCCGGCAGTGGTCGATCTTGCCGCCATGCGCGATGCCATGAAGGCGCTCGGCGGCAATCCGCAGAAGATCAACCCGCTGGTTCCGGTCGACCTCGTCATCGACCATTCCGTCATCGTCGACGAGTTCGGCTCGCCCAAGGCGTTCAAGCAGAATGTGGCGCTGGAATATGCCCGCAACGGCGAGCGCTACCGGTTCCTCAAGTGGGGCCAGCAGGCGTTCCGGAATTTCCGCGTCGTGCCACCGGGCACCGGCATCTGCCACCAGGTGAATGTCGAGTATCTGGCGCAGACTGTGTGGACGGCGAAGGAGAAGGTGAAGAAGGGCAAGAAGACGGTCACCGTCGAGGTCGCCTATCCCGACACGCTGGTGGGCACCGATTCGCACACCACCATGGTCAACGGCCTGGCGGTGCTCGGCTGGGGCGTCGGCGGCATCGAGGCGGAGGCGGCCATGCTCGGCCAGCCGCAGTCGATGCTGTTGCCGGAGGTCATCGGCTTCCGGCTGACCGGCAAGGTCAGGGAGGGCGTGACGGCCACCGACGTGGTGCTGACCGTCACGCAGATGCTGCGCAAGAAAGGTGTCGTCGGCAAGTTCGTGGAGTTCTTCGGACCCGGCCTCGACGCGCTGACGCTCGCCGACCGGGCGACGATCGCCAACATGGGCCCCGAATATGGCGCGACCTGCGGCTTCTTCCCGGTCGACGGCGAGACGCTCAACTACCTGACCAACACCGGCCGCAAGGCGGCGCGCGTGGCGCTGGTGGAAAAGTACGCCAGGGCGCAGGGTCTCTTCCGCACGCCGCGCGCCGCCGACCCGGTCTTCACCGACACGATCGAACTCGACCTTGCAGACGTGGTGCCGTCGATGGCCGGGCCGAAGCGTCCCGAGGGGCGCATTCCGCTGGAGAATGTCGGGTCGGGCTTTGCCACGGCGCTCGCCGGCGAATACAAGAAGACGGCCGATGCCGATCGCCGCTACAAGGTCCAGAACCGGGATTTCGACCTTGGCCATGGTGACGTGGTGATCGCGGCGATCACGTCGTGCACCAACACCTCCAATCCCAGCGTGCTGATCGCTGCCGGGCTTCTGGCCCGCAACGCGGTGGCGCGCGGCCTGAAGACCAAGCCGTGGGTGAAGACCTCGTTGGCGCCGGGCAGCCAGGTCGTCGGCGACTACCTGAAGAATTCCGGGCTGCAGAAGGATCTCGACAAGCTCGGCTTCAACCTGGTCGGCTTCGGCTGCACCACCTGCATCGGCAATTCCGGGCCGCTTCCGGAGGACATTTCCAAGACCATCAACGACAAGGGGCTGATCGCGGCGGCCGTGCTTTCGGGCAACCGCAATTTCGAGGGCCGCGTGTCGCCGGATGTGCAGGCGAACTACCTCGCCTCGCCGCCGCTGGTCGTGGCGCACGCGCTCGCCGGCACGGTGACGAAGGACCTGACGAAGGAGCCGATCGGCACCGGCAAGAAGGGCGAGCCGGTCTATCTGCGTGATATCTGGCCCTCGGCGAAGGACGTGCAGGACTTCATCGCCCGTTTCGTGACGAAGAAGCTGTTCAAGGAGAAGTATGCCGACGTGTTCAAGGGCGATGCCAACTGGGCAAAGGTGAAGGCGCCGACCGGCCAGACCTACGCCTGGGACGACGCATCAACCTACGTGCAGAACCCGCCCTACTTCGTCGGCATGGGCAAGGCGGCCGGCGGTGTTGCGGACATCAGGGGCGCCCGCGTGCTTGGCCTGTTCGGCGACAAGATCACCACCGATCACATCTCGCCGGCCGGGTCGATCAAGGCGGCCTCGCCGGCCGGCCAGTACCTGACCGGCCATGGCGTGGCGGTGGCCGACTTCAACCAGTACGGCACGCGGCGCGGCAATCACGAGGTGATGATGCGCGGCACGTTCGCCAACATCCGCATCCGCAACCACATGCTGGGTGCCAACGGTCGGGAAGGCGGCTACACCATCCACTACCCGTCGAAGGACGAGATGCCGATCTACGACGCCGCCATGAAGTACCAGGCGGAAAAGGTCCCGCTGGTGATCTTCGCCGGTGTCGAATATGGCAACGGCTCTTCGCGCGACTGGGCGGCCAAGGGTACCAACCTGCTTGGCGTGCGGGCCGTCATCGCGCAGTCGTTCGAGCGTATCCACCGCTCCAACCTGGTCGGCATGGGCGTCGTGCCCTTCGTGTTCGAGGACGGCACGAGCTGGCAGACGCTTGGCCTGAAGGGCGACGAGACGGTTTCCATCTCGGGCCTCGACAAGGTGAAGCCGCGCCAGAAAATGACCGCAACGATCACGTCCGCCGACGGCACGGTGCGAAACGTGCCGATCATCTGCCGCATCGATACGGCCGAGGAGATCGGCTACGTCAACAATGGCGGCATCCTGCACTATGTGCTGCGCGACCTGGCGGCCTGAGCCGCCGCGCATGGGTACATCGAAGGCGGGGCCGCGGCCCCGCCTTTTTCATGTCCTGTAAAGCCGCACCGGCTTGAGCGATCGTTTCAGGACGCCCTTGGCCTCCTGATCGAGCTGCACGGCCTTGACCCACCATCCCGCGGTCGATCCGCCGGGGAACAGGTCGCCCGGCAGGGACGGCTTCACCCGCGCGATGATCTCTTCCGGCGTGATTCCGGGCGGCATATCCGGCACGACCGCCAGCAGCGCCTGCTTCATCGCCTCGAACCTGGCAGCGTCGACCGGGTAGGTCTTGCCCGGTTGCAACACGTTCTCGATACGGATCTTTGGCGCCTTGGCCATGTTCACTCGTCCAGCACCGTCTCGAAGCCGCCATAGATCATGCGCTTGCCGTCGAAGAGGCCGGCCATCGCACTGTCGGAGAAATACGGATCCTCCATCACGCGCTTCCAGCCCGATTCGCGCAGTTCCTTGCTCGGCCAGACCACCCACGAAAAAACGATGGATTCGTCCGCTTCCCGCTTCACCGCCATGGAAAACGAGGTGAGCTTGCCTTCCGGAACGTCGTCACTCCAATTTTCCACGACGCGGGACGCGCCATGCGCCTTGAACACCGCCGCCGCCTTTTTCGCTGCTTCGACATACGCCGCCTTGTTGGCGGCAGGCACGGCGATCACGTAACCGTCGACGTAGGCCATGATGTCCTCCTGTTGCGGCCGGTCAGCCCTCGCGCTGGCCGAGCAGGTTGAAATAGGCGCCTTGCGGATCGCGGCAATTGACGATCCACGCGCCGCCCGGAACCTCGTGCGGTCCCATCAGAACCACGCCGCCATGCGACTTCACCCGTCCGGCCGCGGCGTCAATGTCGCCGGCCCAGACATAGTAGGTCCAAAACGGGGCCGGCGCATCGGGCATCTTCGTCATCATGCCGCCGACGGCCCGGTCGCCTCCCGACCGGAAGGTCCGGTATGTGAAGCCGCCCATGTCGTGCGCCTCGTCGGCCGTCCAGCCGAACAGCTCCGCGTACCAGCGGAAGGCGGACTCGCCTTCCCCGGCGTGCAACTCGTTCCAGGCGAAATGACCCGGCGTGCCCATTGGCCGCTCCGCCGGGCCTTGCGGGGAACTGCCGCGGAACAGGATGAACACGGCGCCGTGCGGATCTGCCACCACCGAGAAGCGCCCGACGCCGGGAATATCCTGTGGCGCCTTCCAGACCCTGCCGCCGCGTTCGGCCACGCGATGGGTGAAGGCGTCGACATCGTCAACGCCAACATAGCCGGTCCAGCACGGCGGCATGCCCGCGTCGCCGTCCGGAACGGCCATGATGCCGCCCACCACTTCGTCGCCGGCCTTCAGCATCAGGTAGGGCGGACCGGGCATGCCCGAATCCTCGGTGTTCCAGCCGATGACGGCGGCATAGAAGCGCGCCGCCGCGTCGACGTCGCTGGTCATCAGGTCATGCCAGACGAAACGCGACATCCTGTTGTCCATGGTCGCTCCTCCCGTTTCAGGTCACAAAAAAGACCGACCGGTCGGTTTTGTCAAGAGACAGCTTCAATCGTTCGTGACTCGCCATTGAGCGCGGGAGTGCGTAGGAGGAGGTCGGTTTCCATCGGGCGTCCTGCCATGTCCCTTCGAACGCTGTTGTCAGTCCTGGTCGTTTCGGCCGCCGTCGGAGGCGTGGCGCGGGCCGACGGTCCCGCGGCCGGCGTGGTCGAGCTCTTCACCTCGCAGGGATGTTCCTCATGTCCGCCGGCGGACGCCAATCTGCGCGATTTCGCCGCCAATGGCGGCGTCGTGGCACTTGGCTACCATGTCGACTACTGGGATTACCTCGGCTGGAAGGACACGCTCGGCAGTGCCGCCAACAGCGAGCGCCAGCATGGCTATGCCCGCACGCTCGGGGCACGATCGGTGTACACGCCCCAGGCCGTGCTGAACGGCGCGACGCATGTCAACGGTGCCGATGGCGGCGCGATCCGGCGCGGGCTCGCCGACGGTACGCTGACGGTGCCGGTGTCTCTGGCCCGGGTCGAGGACAGGGTGGTCGCCTCGACCGGCGAGGGCCCTGCGCCGCGGGGCGAGGCTGTCATCGTGTTCGTGTGGACGCGGTCGGAGGCCGCGGTGACGATCGAGCGCGGCGAAAACCGCGGCGAAACGATCCGCTACGTCAACGCGGTCATGGCGATCAGCACGACCGGCATGTACCACGGCAAGGCAAGCCAGTTCGAGATGCCGGTCTCGGAAGCCGCCAGGGCCGGCGCTGACGGCTGCGCGGTGCTGGTGCAGGAGATCGGTACGGGCGGCGCGCCGGGCGCGATTCTCGGCGCGGCTCAGATCCGGCTCTGAATCGGGGCGGATCAAAAAAAGCCGGCGACCGCGAGGGGCGCGGTGCCGGCGAGGACTTCTGGGATCGTCGCTTGAACCCCGACAATGAACCATGGGGCCGATCCGATCCGAAGCCGCTTCGTGGGCGGGGGGCTTGGGGTTACGAAGCTGCTCCGGACCGGACCGTCTCAGGCAACAACGCGATGCTCGCCATCAAATCCGGCTGCAACCGGACCAAATCGCGGCGCAATTGTGTCAGGGAATCAACTTGCGCCGCGATCTGTTTCAGCGCGTGAACGGCGGCGCGGGCCTTGCAATTCGTCGGCTATGCGCCAAACTCGCTGGCGGACGACGGGTTCGGGATGGAGCGGGCATGACCGATCGGGCGGATGCGGGTTCCGGGGAGGACACCGAGGCAAGCATCGTGCGCCTCGGCGAAGCCAGGCCGGCGCGCACGAGCCAGCCGGTCGGCTTCCTGAGGGGCGAACTTGAACGCATCCTGCGGCTCTACGGGCGCATGGTCGCCGATGGCGAATGGCGCGACTACGCCATTGACCATCTGGAGGATCGGGCCGTGTTCTCGGTGTACAGGCGATCGCGCGAAATCCCGATGTACAGGATCGTCAAGGATCCGCGGCTGGCGCGCCGCCAGGGGGCGTTTGCGGTGATCGGCGCCGACGGGCGCATCCTCAAGCGCGGACACGAGCTTGAGCGGGTGCTGTCGGTGTTCGACCGCAAGCTGCTCAGCCTCGTGAAAGCCTGAAGGACCGTTCCGGCCAGGAGCCCGGGTCCGGGGGCGTCGCGGTTCCGCCATTGAGCGGCAGTTGCATGATGGCGGTATCGAGCCAGCGGTCGAACTTGAAGCCCGAGCCGGGCATGCGGCCGCCGGGGACAAAGCCGAGCGCGGCGTGCAGGCCGACCGAACCGGGATTGCCGGCCTCGTCGCCGATGATCGCAACGATCTGCCGGTATCCGAGCGCCTCGACGCGGGCGATGAGATGCCCGAGCAGGGCACGGCCGACGCCGGTGCGCTTTTCGGCCGGCGCGACATAGATGGAATCCTCGACCATGAAGCGGTAGGCCGGGCGGGCGCGGAACGGTCCGGCATAGGAGTAACCGGCGACCGCGTCGCCGCGCGTTGCCACCAGGAAGGGCTGGCCGGCGCCGGTGATCGCGGCGAACCGCTGCGCCATTTCCGCTTCGTCCGGCGGGTCGAGCTCGTAGGTGGCGGTGCCATTGCGCACGGCATCAGCGTAGATGGCGGTGATGGCGGGCAGGTCGGCGGCGGTCGCCTGGCGGATGGCGAGGGTCATGGTGGCGGGTTCCGTTGTCCCGCCCTCGTTATTGCCGCGAACGGCAAAAGAAAAGGGCGGCCCGAGGCCGCCCTTTCCATTTCGTCAGACTGCCGTCACTCGCGGTTGCCCATGAAGCGCAGCAGGAACATGAACAGGTTGATGAAGTCGAGGTAGAGGTTGAGCGCGCCCATGATGGCCTTGCGCCCGCCGGTCGCCTCGTCATCGCCCTCGTAGTACATTTCCTTGATCTTCTGCGTGTCCCAGGCGGTGAGGCCGGAGAACACGATCACGCCGACCACCGACAGCGCCCACTCCAGGCCCGGCGAGCGCAGGAACAGGTTCACCAGCGAGGCGATGATCAGGCCGAACAGGCCCATCACCATGAAGGTGCCCATGCCCGACAGGTCGCGCCGGGTGGTGTAGCCATAGAGCGACAGCGCGCCGAAGGCGGCGGCGGTGATGAAGAAGGTCTGCACGATCGAGGCCTGCGTGTAGACGAAGAAGATCGTCGACAGCGAGGCGCCGACCAGGCCGGCGTAGATCCAGAACGTGGTCTGCGCGGCGGACACGCTCATGGAATTGATGCGGAAGCCGAGGAAGAACACCAGCGCCAGCGGCGCCAGGATCATCACCCAGCGGAAGGGGCTGAGATAGAGGAACGTGAAGGCGGCCTCGCTGGACATGGCGTAGCTCGACACACCCCAGGCGACCGCGCCGGTGATGGCAAGGCCGAGCATCATCAGGTTGTAGACACGCAGCATGTAGGCGCGCAGGCCCTCGTCGATGACGACGCCGGTCGAAGCCGGGTTCTGCATCGGGTTGGTACGGAAATCGGACATGATCATCCTCGTCTGTCGGTCCCGTCCGGTGTGCGGGCGCAAACCCGCTCGCCGCTGGCGGGATTCCAGCATGCGTGATGCCAATATGTGTTTTGCGCCTCGCGCGTGCAAGACCTTGGCAGGCAAATCCGCTCGATCACTCGTTGCGCAGCACCGGCGCGGCCTTGTGGCCGAGTACCCGCCAGGTGCCGATCAGGCCGAATCCGACGGTCAGCACCAGCGCCACGGCGACCGCGATGGCCGCCACGGCGGGCGAGAAGAACGCCTGCATCTGCATGATGCGCTCGGTCACGTACCAGGCGGCAATGCCGCCGGCGGCAAGCGAGAAGATCGCCGTCGCCAGCCCGATGAGGGCGAATTCGAGGCTCCACGCCGAGATCAGCGTGGCGCGGGTGGCGCCGAGCGTCTTCAGGATCACCGCGTCGCGGATGCGCGTGCGGCTGCCGGCAGCGAGCGCACCCGACAGAACGAGCACGGCGGCGACGAGCGCCACCGACGAGGCAGCGCGCACGGCGGCGGCCAGTTGCCCGACCAGGCGGTTGACGATTTCGAGCGCGTCCTTGACGCGCACCGAGGTGACGGCCGGCCATGCGGCGGTCACCGCCTTGAGGATGCGGGCCTCGTCCTCGGCGGTGGCGGTGCGATCGGCGAGCGTGGCAAGAAAGCCGTGCGGTGCGCCGGCCAGGGTGTTGGGCGAGAACACCATGACGAAATTGATGCCGAGCGAGTTCCATTCGACCGCGCGGAAGTTGGCAATCCGGGCGGTGACGTTGCGGCCGAGCACGTTGATGGTGACGGTGTCGCCGAGCTTGAGGCCGAGCGCCCGTCCTTCCTCCTCGGCGAAGGAAACGAGATTGTCGCCGGCATGGTCGGCGGCCCACCACGCCCCGTCCGCGATGCGGGAATTCTCCGGCAGCGTCGACGAGTAAGTGATGCCGCGATCGCCGCGCAGCACCCAGCGTGCCTCGCCCGGCGCGTCGATCTTGTCGGCGTCGATGCCGTTCAGCATGACGATGCGACCGCGGATCATCGGCGCCCGCACGATCTCCGCCTTCGGCGCCTGTTCCTTCAGCAGCGCCTCGAAGGCGTCGATGTCGGCCTTGCGCACATCGACGAAGAAGAAGTTCGGCGCCTGGCGGGCCAGCGTGTCCGACACCTGGCGGGAAAAATTGCCGTCGATCAGCGACAAGGTGACGATGAGGGTCAGGCCGAGGCCAAGCGAGAGCACCACCGAGGAGGTCAGCGCACCGGGCCGGTGGATGTTGCCGAGCGCCAGCCGCATCGCCGTGCCTTCCGGCCGCGGTGCGCGTGCGGCGAGCCAGCGCAGGGCGCGGCCGACACCGGCCAGGACGATGAAGGCAAACAGCGTGGCGGAAAGGAAGGTCAGCGCCAGGCCGCGATTGTCGGCCATCAGGATCGCCAGTCCGGACAGAAGGCCGGCAAACACGCCGGCGAGCCCGAGATGGCGCCAGCCGGGCCGTCCGGAATCGAGGCCGAGTTCACGAAACAGCGCGGTTGCCGGCACGTCGGAGGAGCGGCCGAGCGCCGGCGTGGCGAAGGCCAGCGTGATCAGCAGGCCATAGAGCGCGGCCAACGCCAGCGTTACCGGCTGCAGCGCCGGCTCGACCGTGAAGGGCAAGAGCGTGCGCAGCCCCGAGGCAAGGGCGAACGGCGCAGCGGCGGCAACCAGAAGTCCGGCGAGGATGCCGAGAAGCGCGATCATGAGGATCTGCGCCAGGTAGGTAAGGAAGACGAGACGGCGCGGGGCGCCGAGGCATTTCAGCGTGGCGATCACGCCGCGCTTGCCGGACAGATGGGCGGCGACCGCATTGGCCACGCCGACGCCGCCGACGAGAAGTGCCGACAGCCCGACAAGGGTGAGGAACTGTGACAGTTGGCGGATGGCATTGGTCAGGCCCGGTGCGGCATTGTCGCGGGAGCGCACGCCCCAGCCGGCTTCGGGGAACTCCGCATCGCCGGCCTCACGCACCCGCGCCACCGCGGCGTCCGGGGCGCCGTCGGCCAGGCGGATCTTGACGACATGCTCGTACAGGCTGCCGGGCTTGACCAGGCCGGCAGCATCGAGGCCTTCCGTCGACATGATGACGCGCGGCGCGAAGCCGAATCCGTCGGAGGCGGCATCGGGTTCGCGCTCCAGGATGCCGGCAAGCGTGAATTCGGTCTCTCCGATGCGCAACCGGTCGCCTACGGCGATCGACAGCCGGTCGGCAAGAATGCGCTGCGCGTACAGGCCGTGGCGGCCACCGGCATCGAGCGCGGCGTGATCCCAGGCCGGTTCGGCCCCGACGGTGCCAAGAAGCGGCCAGGCCGCGTCCACGGCCTTGATCTCCACGAGCGTCTGGTCGGCGCCGTCCGGGCGTCGGGCCATGGTGCGCAGGGTCCGGCTGTGGCTGATGGCGCCCTGCGCGGAAAGCCAGGCGTTTTCCGCCTCGGTCGGCTCGCGCTGCACGAACGAGAAGCGGATGTCGCCGCCCAGCAGCGTGCGCCCTTCGGATGCGACGCCATCGGCGATCGAGCGGGCCACCGAGCCGACGGCGCCGATGCCGGCGACGCCGATGGCGATCAGCGCCATGAACACGAGGAAGCCGTTGAGCCCGGCGCGCATCTCGCGGGCGGCGAAGCGAAGGGCGAGCGCGACTTCCGCAGCCATGGCGTCAGGCCTCGATCCGGCCGGAACGCATGGAGACGGTGCGCCCGCAGCGGCCGGCAAGGCCGGGATCATGGGTGACCAGCATCAGTGTCGCGGCGCGTTCGCGGGCGGTGGCAAACAGCAGGTCGGCGATGCGCGCGCCGGTCGCCTGGTCGAGATTGCCGGTCGGCTCGTCGGCGATGATGAGCTTCGGCTTGACAGCCAGCGCGCGGGCAATGGCGACGCGCTGCTGCTCGCCGCCGGACAATTGCCCGGGATAATGCGAGGTGCGGTCGGCAAGTCCGACGGCGGCGAGTTCCGCGCGCGCCTCGGCAAACGCATCGCGTCGGCCGGCCAGCTCCAGCGGCACGGCAACGTTTTCCAGCGCCGTCATGTTGGGGATGAGGTGGAACGACTGGAACACGATGCCGATGGTGCGGCCACGGATGGCGGCGAGTTCATCCTCGCTGCGGCCGGAAAAGTCGGTTCCGGCTATGCGGACACCGCCCGTGTCGACGCGCTCAAGTCCCGCGACCACCATGAGGAGCGTGGTCTTGCCGGATCCCGACGGCCCGACCACGCCGACAATCTCGCCGGCGCCGATCTCAAGGCTGACGTCCTTGAGGACATCGACCCTGGCGGCAGCCTGGCCGAGAGTGAGCGAAACGTTTGAAAGCGCAATGACGGTGTCCGACACGCAAAATCACCCTATATGGAGAGGGTCACGCCCGGCGTGACGGCTTGTCATATGGGGCTTCGCCGATGGGATGCAAACGTTTCGCGCTTGCCGCTCTGTTCACTCTCGCGCTTGTGACCGCCGCGCCGGCGACGGAAATCGTCGGGTTCGGCGACAGCCTGATGGCCGGGTACGGATTGCAGCCGGGCGAAGGGTTCACCGACCGGCTGCAGGCCAGGCTTGCCGAACGCGGGCATGCGGCGACGGTGATCAATGGCGGCGTTTCCGGCGACACGTCGACCGGCGGTCGCGAGCGGCTCGACTGGACGGTTCCCGACAGCGCCGCGCTGGTGATCCTTGAACTCGGCGCCAACGACATGCTGCGCGGCATCAAGCCGGAGGTGACGCGCGACAATCTTGCCGCCATGATCGAGGCGCTCAAGGCGCGCGGCAAGACGGTGATCCTTGCCGGCATGCGCGCGGCGCCGTCGATGGGCGCGGATTTCCAGGCGGCGTTTGATCCGATCTACCCTGAACTGGCGGAACGCTACGGGCTGGATCTGTACCCGTTTTTCCTCGAGGGCGTGGCGGCCGACCCTTCACTGCTGCTTGCCGACGGCATGCACCCGAACGCCGCGGGAATCGATCGCATGGTGGAGGGGATGCTGCCGCAGATCGAGGCGGCGCTCGCCAGGGCAAAGCTGTAGCCGGCGGCCGAGGCTTGCCGTGACCGGGAAACGGTGATTCGCTGCCTGTGACGCGAATCGGGAGGCGACCGTGCCGAGACTGTTCACCGCCCTCGAAATCCCCCGCGACGCGGCGTTGTCGCTTTCGCTGCTGCGCGGCGGCCTGCCCGGCGCGCGCTGGATCGACGTGGAAAACTTCCACATCACGCTGCGGTTCATCGGCGATGTCGAAGGCCACGTGGCAGACGAGGTGGCGCATGCGCTCGACCGGGTGCGCCGCCCGGCCTTCGCCCTCGGTCTTTCCGGCACCGGGTCGTTCGGCGGGCGCAAGCCGCACTCGATCTTCGCGCGGGTCGCCGCCTCGCCGGACTTGGTGGCGCTGCAGGCCGAAATCGAGCGCATCTGCCAGCGGCTCGGGCTCGCTGCCGACCCGCGCAAGTTCACGCCCCACGTGACGCTGGCGCGGCTGAAGACGGCCAGCGACGGCGACACGGCGCGTTGGCTGGCCATGCATGGCGGCTTTTCCGCCGGGCCCTTCCCGGTCACGCGGTTCGTGCTGATGTCATCGCGCGATTCGATCGGCGGAGGACCCTATGTGGTGGAGGCAGCCTATCCGCTTGCCGCCGCGGCGCGGCGCGACAGCGAGGCGCTGCGCACCGGTCTTGGCGCCGGGGCGTGACGGACCGGCCGGAGGGGCCGGCCTTGCGCGCGGTCGCCGGACTTCCCACATCCGCACCTGAACGCAGGAGGTGCGCCATGGCCAACACCATCGAACACGGCGATGACAATGCCCGGACGGTCAAGCGCGACTTCTGGCGCACGGTCAAGCGCGCGGCGCGCCAGGTTCCGTTCATGGACGAGGTGGTGGCCGCCTATTACTGCGCCTTCGATACGGCGACACCAGCCACGGCCAGGGCGATGCTGCTTGGGGCGCTCGCCTATTTCGTCATGCCCTTCGACGCCGTGCCCGACCTGATCGTTGCCGTCGGGTTCACCGACGACGTGGCGGTGCTGACGCTGGCGCTGGCGACCTTGCGCCGCCATATCACGCCGGCGCACCGGGAAGCCGCGCGCAAGGCGCTCGCCGACCAGGACTGACCCGGCCAAACTGTTGCCGCTTTCTTGCTTTTTCTTCGCAGGCGAAGGGACTTGGATGCATCGGCCGCGCCGTCAGGGAGCGGTCGGCGCGAAGCGGCGGCGGTTCACCCTTTGGTAACCCAGAATCCGTCAAAATGTCCGCAACCACCGGCTCCGCGACCGGCGTGGCGCGGATCAGTCATGCCAGAGGACTTTGGACCACCATGCATGGATTGCTGAAAACGATCGCCATTGGCGCCATGGCGCTTGCCGCCGTGCCGGCGCTGGCGCAAACGGCCACGAAGCGCGCGCAGCACAATGCCTGGGGCACCTACACCTATCCCTCCCAGGGCGGTGCGGTGTGCTACGTGCTTTCGGTGCCGACGGACAAGCAGCCGACCGGGCTCGACCATGGCGACATCTACTTCTTCGTCTCGCGCAAGGCCGGCGGCGGCCTGGAGCCGCAATTCATCGCCGGCTACAATCTGCAGCAGGATTCCAAGGTGACCGTGTCGGTCGGCGACAAGAGCTTCACCATGTTCACGCGCGGAAAATCGGCCTGGGTGGAAAATCCCGCCGACGAACCGGCGCTGGTTGCGGCGATGAAGGCCGGCAGCGACATGAAGGTGGCAGCGAAGTCCGGCCGCGGCAACGCCACGGGCTATTCGTTCTCGTTGAAGGGGATCAGCGCCGCGCTCGATTCCATCAAGGTCTGCAACTGAGCACGGGCTGCCCGTCCCCCGACCGAGGCCGGGCCCTGCGCCCGGCCTTTTGCTTTTTCCGGTGATCTCGGCCTGCGGAAATGATAATGCGCGGCGCCGGAACGGAGCGCCCTGCCTTGAACGCCATCGCTACCAAATCCCCCGACCTGCCGTCGCTGATCGGGCTCGATCGTGCCGAACTCGGCGAGGCGCTCGCGGCGGCCGGTGTCCCGGCGCGGCAGATCCGCATGCGGGTCCAGCAATTGTGGAGCTGGATCTATGTGCGCGGCGTCGCCGACTTTTCCGCCATGACCAACGTGTCGCGCGAGCTTCGCGAGGCGCTCGCCGCACGCCACGTGATCGGGCGGCCGGAAATCGTGGAGGAACAGGTTTCGGCCGACGGTACGCGCAAATGGCTGTTCCGGTTTCCCTCGCGCGGCGCGGGGCGTCCGGTCGAGGTCGAGACCGTCTACATTCCGGAAGAAGGGCGCGGCACGCTGTGCGTTTCCAGCCAGGTCGGCTGCACGCTCAACTGCTCGTTCTGCCACACCGGCACGCAGAAGCTCGTGCGCAACCTGACGGCGGAGGAAATCCTGCTGCAGATCATGACGGCGCGCGACCGGCTCGGCGATTTCCCTGGCGCCGACGCGCCGGAGGGCGCATTCGTGCCGGCGGAAGGCCGCAAGGTGTCCAACATCGTGATGATGGGCATGGGCGAGCCGCTCTACAATTTCGACGAGGTGAAGAAGGCGCTGCTGATCGCCGCCGACGGCGACGGGCTGTCGCTGTCGAAACGGCGCATCACGCTGTCGACCTCCGGCGTGGTGCCGGAGATCGCGCGGGCCGGGGCGGAAATCGGCGTCATGCTGGCCATCTCGCTGCATGCGGCGAATGACCGGCTGCGCGACGAACTGGTGCCGCTCAACCGCAAATACCCGATCCGCGAGCTCATGGCGGCCTGCCGGGCCTATCCGGGCCTGTCGAACGCGCGGCGCATCACCTTCGAGTACGTGATGCTGAAGGGGGTGAACGATTCGCCCGCCGACGCGCTCGCCTTGGTGCGCCTGCTCAAGGGCATCCCGGCCAAGATCAACCTCATCCCGTTCAATCCGTGGCCGGGCTCGTCCTATGAATGCTCGGACTGGGCGACGATCGAGCGCTTCGCCGAGATCATCAACGATGCCGGATATGCCTCGCCGATCCGCACGCCGCGCGGGCGCGACATCCTGGCCGCCTGCGGCCAGCTCAAGAGCGAATCGGAGCGGCTGCGCAAGACCGAGCGGCTGGCGCTGGAGGCGATGATGATCGCCGGGCACGGCGCCGAATGAGCCGCGCGCGGGCCGGCGCCCTGCTGGCATCCGCGCTCAGGATCCTGCTTGGCTACGTCGCGGCATCGCTGGCCGGGGCGGTCACGGCGATGCTCCTGACCCTGATCGTCACGGCGGCCGACAGCGATCCGCAATTGCCGCTGCTCCTTGCCGGCGCCCTGTTCTCCGTGCCGTTCGCGGCCCTGTTCGTCGGCTATCTGGCGCTCGTCCCCGGCGCGCTGGCGATTATCCTGGCCGAGGCGCTGTCGATCCGGCGCTGGCCGTTCTTCGCCGTCGCGGGGCTTGCCGCCGGCGCCTGGTTCGTCGCCATGGCAACAGCGCCCGGCGACCCGCCGGCGCAACCCGGCTCTGTCGCTGCCATTCTCGGGATCGGGTGCGCGTCCGGGCTGGCCTACTGGCTCGCGGCCGGCCGGCGCTCGGGCGCCTGGAAGGCGGTCAGCGCGCCTCGGTGAGGAGGATCTTCACCGCGAAGGCGGAGAAGATGCCGGCAAACATCCAGTCGAGCACGCGGATCACCCCCGGGTTGCGCTTCAGTGCCGCGGCGAAGCGGTCGGCGGCGAGCACCAGCGGCACGGTGAGCGGAATCGACAGCAGGATGAACGTCAGGCCGAGCACCACCAGCTTGCCCGGCGCGTGCGGATCGGCGGCGGAGACGAACTGCGGCAGGAAGGTCATGAAGAACAGAACGATCTTCGGGTTGAGCATGTTGATGCCGACGCCGGTCAGCCAGTTCTTGAGCAGCGGGCGCGCCTTGCGCTTCTTCGTCTCGGGCGAAAAGGCGGAACCCTTGGTCACGGCCTGAAAGGCCAGCCAGACCAGGTAGAGCGCTCCGACGATCTTCAGCGCCAGGAAGGCTGACGGCGCGGCGACGATCAGCGCCGACAGGCCGAGCGCGACAAGCAGCGTGTGCACGACGATGCCGGTGAAGGCGCCCGCCATGCAGGCGAGCCCGGCGGCGCGACCCTCCGACAGGGCGCGGCCGACGAACAGGGTCATATCGGGCCCGGGCGTCAGGGCAAGGATGGCGGTGGCGGCGGCGAACTGCGCGAAGGTCGCCGCGTCGGGCAGGTATTCCATGGTCGGCTTCTTCGGTGCGGTTCAGCGTGAAAGCGCGTGATATTCGGGATTGGGGCGCATGTCGACCGCGGCGGCGACACGGTTCGACATGTTGAAGAAGGCAGCAACGGAGGCGATGTCCCAGATGTCGCGATCGGTGAATCCGGCTTCGCGCAGCGCCGCCCGGTCGGTCTCCTCGATGGTTGCCGGGGCTTCGGTGAGCTTGACGGCGAAATCGAGCATGGCTTTCTGCTTCGCCGTCAGATCGGCGACGCGGTAGTTCATCACCATCATTTCGCCGAGCGCGGGATCGCCGGAGAGCTGGCGCACCGCAGCGCCATGCGCGGTCAGGCAGTAATAGCAATGGTTCACGCTGGAGACGGCGACGGCGATCATCTCGCGTTCGAGCTTGGAAAGCCCGCTCGGCGCCAGCATGAGGTCGTTGTACATGGCGGTGAAGGCGCGCAGCTTCGTCTCGTCGAAGGCATAGGCGCGCAACACGTTGGGCACCATGCCGAGCTTCTCGTCACACTTGGCGAAATAGGCGCGCGTGTCTTCCGACAGGTCGGCTTCCGGCAGGTCGAGCGCGGTGATCGGAACAGTCGTCATCGCCTTGTCTTTCCCGTGGGTCATGGTCCGCAACGTCCGACGAAACCGGCGCCAAGGCAAGGCTTGCGCATTTCGCGCACGGTGACATGATCGGGCGGCGCGCGGGCGCACCAGAGGGGGACCACCATGGCGACGACGAACGACGCGGGCGCGCACGCCGGCCGGCTGAACAAGGGCGTCTGGGGCTGGATGTTCTTCGACTGGGCGGCCCAGCCCTTCTTCACCGTGGTCACGACCTTCATCTTCGGACCGTATTTCGTCTCACGCATGGTGCTGGACGCGGCCGGCAACCCCGACCCGGTCGCCGGCCAGGCGGCCTGGGGCTTCGCCATCGCCGCGGGGGGCGTCTTCATGGCGATCCTCGCGCCTGTGCTCGGCTCGATCGCCGACCAGACTGGACCGCGCAAGCCGTGGATCGCCGGTTTTGCCATCCTCAAGATCATCGGGCTGCTGTTCCTGTGGAACGCGGCGCCGGGGTCCAGCGTGATCTGGGTGTTGCTGGCCTACACGCTCGCGGCGGTCGCGGCGGAGTTTTCCACGGTGTTCAACGATTCCATGCTGCCGCGGCTGGTGACGCGCGCGCAGATCGGCCGTGTCTCCAACGTCGCCTGGGGCCTTGGCTACCTCGGCGGCATGATCGTGCTGATCTTCGTGCTCCTCGGGCTGGCCGGGTCGGGCGAGAGCGGCACGACACTCATCGGCATCAAGCCGCTGTTCGGCATCGATCCGGCGCAGGGCGAGGACGCGCGCGCCACCGGGCCGATCTCGGCGCTGTGGTACTTCGTGTTCATCTTGCCGATGTTCCTGTTCACGCCGGACGGCGGCACCAAGCGCCCGATCGGCCTTGCCGTGACCAAGGGCCTTGAGGAACTGGCCGAGACCTTCCGCGAACTGAAGAGGCGCGTCGGTCTGGTGCGGTTCCTGCTCGCGCGAATGATCTACCAGGACGGCGTCGGCGCCCTGCTGGCGCTCGGCGGCGGCTTTGCCGCCGGCATGTTCGGCTGGTCGATCACCGAGCTTGGCCTCTATGGCATCATCCTCAACATCGTGGCGATCTTCGGCTCGATCGCGGGGGGATCGATCGACAGCCGCATCGGTTCCAAGCGTGTGGTGCTGTTCTCCATCCTGTGCCTGCTGGTGGCGACGATGGGCATCGTCTCCACCGGTCCCGGCTACACGCTGTTCGGCCTGATGAATTTCGATCCGTCGGATTCGGGCGGCCTGTTCGGAACGGCGGCTGAGAAGGCCTATATCGTGTTCGGCCTGCTGATCGGGCTCGCCTTCGGCCCGGTCCAGGCGTCATCGCGCTCCTACATGGCGCGCAGCGTGTCGGAGGAGGAATCGGGCCGCTACTTCGGCATCTACGCGCTCGCCGGCCGGGCGACGAGCTTCCTGGCCCCGTTCCTCGTGGCGACGGTGACGACGGCCTCCGGCAGCGCGCGCGCCGGCATGGCGATGATCATCCTGTTCTTCCTGGTTGGCGGCTTCATCCTCCTGACCACACCCTACCCGGCGCACAATCCGGACGACTGAGGGCAAAAGCCGCCCTCAGTGGCGGAAGTGGCGCACGCCGGTGAACACCATGGCGAGGCCGGCCTTGTCGGCGGCCGCAATCACCTCGTCGTCGCGCATCGATCCGCCGGGCTGGATGACCGCCGTCGCGCCGGCCTCCGCCGCGGCGAGCAGGCCGTCGGCAAAGGGGAAGAATGCGTCGGAGGCAACCACCGAGCCGATGGTGAGCGGTTGCTCCAGACCGCCGGCCTCGGCCGCGTCCAGCGCCTTGCGCGCGGCGATGCGCGAGGAGTCGACGCGGCTCATCTGGCCGGCACCAATGCCGACGGTGGCGCCGTCACGGGCATAGACGATGGCGTTCGACTTGACATGCTTGGCGACGCGGAAGGCAAACTTCAGGTCTGCGAGTTCGCGGGCGTCCGGCGCGCGCCTGGTCACGACGCTGAGCGCCATGTCGTCGACGACCGCATTGTCGCGCGTCTGCACGAGAAGGCCGCCGGCAAGCGAACGCACCAGCATCCCGGCGGCACGCGGGTCGGGCAGGGCGTCGGCAAGCAGCAGCCGCAGGTTCTTCTTCGCCGCGACGATGGCGATCGCCTCGTCGGAGGCGCCCGGCGCGACAATGACTTCGGTGAACACCTTGACGATCTCGGCGGCGGCGGCCGCATCAAGCGGACGGTTGAGTGCGACAATGCCGCCGAAGGCCGACACCGGGTCGCAGGCGAGCGCCCGGGCATAGGCATCCTTCAAGTCGGCGGCCTCGGCGACGCCGCAAGGATTGGCGTGCTTGATGATGGCAACCGCGGCGGTACGCGCCGGGTCGAACTCGGCGACGAGTTCGAATGCCGCGTCGGTGTCATTCATGTTGTTGTAGGACAATTGCTTGCCCTGGACGATGCGGGCAGTGGCGACGCCGTGGCGCCGGGCGCCGCCGGCGTAGAAAGCGGCTGCCTGGTGCGGATTCTCGCCGTAGCGCATCGGCACGGCGAGCCGGCCGCCGAAGGCGCGCGTCGGTGCAAACGGTTCGGCGGTCTCATCCAGAAACCAACCGGAAATGGCCGCGTCATAGGCGGCCGTGCGGGCGAAGGCCCGCGCCGCCAGGGCCTTGCGCAGCGACAGCGGCGTCGAACCGGCATGGGCGTCGAGCGCCTCGACCAGGGCGCCGTAGTCGGCCGGATCGGTCAGCACGGCGACATGGCCGTGGTTCTTTGCCGCGGCGCGGACCATGGCCGGGCCGCCAATGTCGATGTTCTCGACGATGTCGGCGAACGGCGCGCCGGATGCCGCGACCGTTTCGAACGGATAGAGATTGACCACGACGAGATCGATGCCACCAATGCCGTGTGCTGCCATGGCCGCGACGTGCTCGGGATCGTTGCGCACGGCGAGCAGGCCACCATGGATCGCCGGATGCAGGGTCTTGACGCGGCCATCCATGATCTCGGGAAACCCGGTCACGTCGGCGACATCGCGGACCGGCAGGCCGGCTTCGGCGAGCGCCTTCGCCGTGCCGCCGGTGGAGACGAGCTCGATGCCGTGGCGATGCAGCGCGTGGGCGAGATCGACAAGCCCGGTCTTGTCGAAAACCGACAGCAGCGCCCGGCGCACCGGGGCAAGATCGGCAACGGGAAGATGCTTGGACGGCACGGCCATGGCGGTATCCTCGGGACGGCGGCGGGAACGCGCCTAGCACGGACCGGGCGTGCGACAAAGGCCGAACGGCTCAGGGCCGATGCGGCATGCCGGCGCGGCGCAGGCGCTGCATGCGCCATTCGGCGAACGGCCGCTCGGCGGTCGTGAACGACAGGGTGAGCTGGGCACTGCGGCGCGGTCCGGCGAAATCGGCGAAGAAGACGGATTCCTCGATGAGCGGCTCCAGCCCGTCCGCCTCGAACGACCATTGGTCGGTACCCGATCCCATGAGAACGATGCGGTTGGTTTCGTCGCGATAGAGCGCGATGGCCGGATGGACGTGGAAACGGATGGCGATGGCTGCCGCGCCAGGCGGGCCGCCGCGCGAGTCGGCAAAGGCATCGCGCCCGAAGAGCACATCGCCATCGGCCGACAGCGACAGCGTACGCTCGTGGACGATGGCGAAGCGGCGGAGATAGCCGTCGTGGCTGGCCGTGACGGTCTGGGCCACGGCCTCGTCGAGGCGGCGCACGCTGACACGGGTCGGGCCGGCGGCCAGCGGCGCGCCGATCAGCGCCGACGCATCGTCGGACCGCAGGAGCCTTGCACTTGAGGCGTCGTTGATCACGGCGGTCGAATGCGCCGCCGTGGCGCGGGCAAGCCGGCGCCATTCGGGCGCGCCGTCCGGATCGACGCCGGCATTGACGATGAAGCAGGCGCGGCCGGAGGACAGTTCGAACGACAGCGTGCCGGCATGGGCCTGGCCCGACAGGGCGAGTGGCGGCGGCGAGCCGGCGTCGACGATGACGGTGCTGTCGCCGGCGGAGAGACGCTGGTAGCCGGAATGCGCGGCCGCCCGGACCGGCGCGCCCTCGGCATCGTCATGGCGCATCAGCGCGGCGATGAGTTCGGTGCGGGTCGGGCCGGCACCGTTGAAACGGGCGATTTCCCCATCCTGGTGGCGGAAGAAGCGCAAGGCCGGGTACATGCGGTCGATGGCGCCGATCAGGGTCGCTGGCGGGGTCTGGTCGCGCGCGCGCCAGGTCTGGCGCAGCGGCACCAGTTCGCTCAGGAGATCGACGATGGCCTGCGGGTTGCGCGAGACATGGCCGCCATCGGCCAGGATCTGGCGCTCCAGTTCGCGCGACAGATCGCGCGCCGCGCGCATGAGCGTCCCGGTCTTGACCGGCATCGACAGGGCGGCGAAGGCAAGCGCGATGCGGGCACGCAGGCGCTCCTCGCCATCCGCCATCTCCGGCGCCATGACACGCAGGAAGCGGACCTGCGCGGCGAGCGCGCGCAGATAGGCGCGGTAGAATGGCAATTCCGCGCCGGCGAGCACGACGTTGGAATGCTGCAGCCAGGCGATCAGGCGCCGGGCCACGAGCGCCGGTGCGAAGGCTTCGGAACGATAGCGGGTGGACCAATGGTCAAGCCAGTCGCCGACGAGCGCGCGGGCGTTGGCGGAAGCAAGCTGCGTGCCTTCGGCGCGCATGTGGCGGAGCCAGTGGAAGCCATGCATCGCCGCCCGCCACTGCGGGTCACCAAGGCCTGGCGCAAACGGCGAGGACGCGGTTTCGACGACGCGCCCGGCCAGGGGAAAGCGCCCGGCGTAGAAGTCGCGGGCAATCTGGGGATCGGCCGGGCGCAGGTCCGGCGGGGCGATCAGCAGGCGCTCGGGTGTCGGACCGATGAATCGCCAGCGAAAGACCGGGCCGACGCGCAAGCGGCGACGCGCGCGGCGCCAGACATTGCCGGCCAGCAATCCCCACAGTCGCGGATCTTCCGCGGCGGCCTTCTCCAACTCCCGGTCCCTCCGTTTTTGGCGAAGTGTAGACCGAAGACGAGTCCGATGCCCTTGCCTATTTCATCCCGTGCACAGGAAGCGCGCGGCGAAGAAGCCGTCGAGCCCGGAGGTTTCCGGCGTCCCGCGCGCCCAGTCGTCGGGCAGGGTGCGGACGAAGCCTTCGGCGGTGACAAACCCGTCGAGACCGGGGATCTCTCCGGGGAGGACCGGATCGAGGGCGAAGCCGTGCCGGCCTTCCAGGAAGCGTCGGGCCGTCTCCTCGCCCTCGACGGGGAGCAGCGAGCAGTTGGAGAAGACCAGCCGGCCGCCCGGGCGCAGGAACCCGGCGGCGCGGTCAAGCAGGCGGGCCTGCAGGCCGGCGAGCTTCGCCACATCGTCCGGCGTCTTGGTCCAGGGCACGTCGGGATGCCGGCGCACGGTGCCGGTCGAGGAGCAGGGCGCGTCGAGCAGCACGGCATCGAAGCGCCGTTCGGGTTCAAGGGCGAGGATGTCGCCCGCCTTTGTGTCCACGGCGAGCCTCAGCCGCGCCATGTTGGCGGCAAGCCGCTTCAGGCGCGACGCCGAAATGTCGAAGGCGGTCACCTCGGCTCCCGCCAGCGCCAGCTGCGCGGTCTTGCCGCCGGGCGCCGCGCACAGGTCGGCGACACGGTATCCTGCGACGTCGCCAAGGAGGCGGGCGGGGAGGGCGGCGGCGGCGTCCTGCACGAACCAGGCGCCTTCGGCAAAGCCGTCAAGCTCCGGGATGGCGGCGCCTGGCCGCACCAGCCTGACGCTGCCGGTCGGCAGCACCGTGCCGTCGAGGCGCGCGGCCCACCGCGCCGGATCGGCACGCACGGTCAAATCGAGCGGGGCATCGACGGCGTGGATGGAAAGGATGGCGGCGGCGCGGTCCGGTCCCCAGGCATCGGCGAGCGCCTGGCGGAACCAGTCCGGGCCTTCGGCAACGGGATGGATGTCCGCCTTCTCGCGGCCAAGGCGGCGCAGCACGGCGTTGACCAGCCCGGAAAAGCGCCGCGAGCGCGGGTCGCCCGACACCTCGTCGACGGCAAGGTCAACGGCGGCGCTGTCGGGCACGTCAAGATAGAGCATCTGGGCGGCGGCAACGTGAAGCACATGTTCGAGATGGCGGGCTCCGGCCGGCAGCGGCCTGTCCAGGCGCGCGTTCAGCGCGGCGGCGATGGTGCGGCGATGGACAAGCGCGGCGCGCAGGAT